>Ga0082212_10000179_pt1 | contig 94144 bp, 85 predicted proteins | sample TergutNt197P3_FD_71548 | JGI IMG/M metagenome (GOLD analysis project Ga0082212, IMG submission 71548) | Neocapritermes taracua P3 segment gut microbial communities from Petit-Saut dam, French Guiana - Nt197 P3 | ecosystem: Host-associated > Arthropoda: Insects > Digestive system > Gut ...
CAGCAGGCAGGGGCCAGGAGGGTTTTGTGCGCCTTCCAGCAGAAATACGAATAAAAGCATTTGGGCGCTTCGCCCAAAAAAGGGGCGTGGAGCCCGTGAGCGAATGTTTGCTCTTCAGCACTGTGGCAAAAATCGAATATTTGACAGCATGCACACCATATTATATAATGGATGCAAAAGAGGTACACCCAAGTCATGGCTACCTCAAAAGGCATTGTAGATAACCGTGAGCCTTCTGGCCAAGGCACGGTTATTTGTCATTTTTGGACCTAACAATCTGGATAACTAGCGCCGCAAATGCAATCATCAGCGAGATCGCCTGGTATGTATCCATATGCCTCACCTCCATTTCAGAGGCGGTATTAACCATGCCATAGGGGGGTGTACCTGTACTGAAATTATACCAGAATTTTTCTAATTGCTAAAGAAATTTAGAACATATTTTCGAAAAAGTCAACAGGGCAGTATTATGCATGCGATCATACACTGGCTTGCTTCTGATATTGTGGCTGTGCACAAGGAGAGTTGAAATAATGAAAATAGTATTAGGCGTTGATGTCGGCGGCTCAACAACAAAAATCGTAGGCTTTTCATCAGGAACTGATCTTATTGGAACATTGCAGGTAAGGGCTGCTGATCAGATTACATCCATGTATGGCGCAATAGGGCATTTTTTGCGGCAATACAGCTACTCCCTAAATGATGTCTCAAAGATTATTCTAACCGGTGTTGGCGCGTCGTTTATAGACGAGGATGTTTACAGCATACCTACGCATAAGATCGAGGAATTTCAGGCTATCGGGTTCGGGGGCCTGTATACTTCCGGCAAAAAAAGCGCTTTCGTTGCGAGTATGGGCACAGGCACAGCATTTGTGCGGGCTGCCCAGGACGAGATAGTGCACATAGGGGGATCCGGCGTTGGCGGCGGCACACTGCTTGGCCTGTCCTCAATACTTCTTAACACCAGTGATACTGACGCCATTATTGCACTGGCTGCCCACGGGCATTTGGAAAACGTTGATCTGGCCGTTGGAGATATTTTGGGGCATGATATCCCTTCGCTTCCGGCCAACTTGACAGCATCAAACTTCGGCAAGGTAAAGAGCACAGCTACTGAATCTGACTTCGCTGTAGGAATAATAAATATGATCTTTCAGACTATCGGCATGATGGCTGTATTTGCTGCAAGAAATGACAGTATAAAGGAAGTAATACTCACAGGAAGCCTTGCCACGCTCCCACAGGCTGAAGAAGTCTTTAGCGGCATTGGGGGGATGCACGCCCTGAACTTTACAATCCCCGATAACGCCGTATTTGCAACAGCTATTGGAGCTGCTGTTTCAGTTATGCAAAACCTTTAGGCTGATGTAGCCCCGCATAAACTTTTGTGCGCTTTGGAAATGTTGGTTCAAAGGCAAAATACAGGGAGGCTTGCTTAAAGCGCAAGCTCCCTGTTTTGGCATCGCCGGAATCATTTGCCCAGAAAACCTTTAAACGCTTCTGACATTTTGCTCCCCAGAAACATCTGGTTAAACGCTATTTGCTTTAAGACTTCCTTCACGCTTTCGTTAACTTCCAAAATCTGTTCAACTGAAAGCTGCAAGTTAGGGCTGCTGTCCAGCGTGCCAATCGAATACTGAAGTTTTTCGCCTTCGGCATTTATGATATGGCTTAGCCCGATTTCCTCCATTGCGACTGATGTGAGGATTTGAATAAGGGAATTGTCAACAGCGCTTGAACTAAAACCCCATAAAGCGTATACAGTGATGTCTTCGTTTGTAATGTCTACGCTTTTGATTACCTGGGGCCAAGCCATTCCCCTATCGAGTATTTCTGCATGGGGAGAAGCAGTCCAGCCAAGAAATACTACCTTTTTGCCGCCTGCATTTTCATGCACCGGCACAGGCGATGTAGCCAGTTCATGGCCATATTGCGCACTTAAGCCTGTTTCTGCTTCAGGGCCGCTGCCGGCTATTCCGCCATTAACATTATAAACAATAGTGTACGTGTTCTCTGGCTCGGGTGGTTCGGGTGGCTCGGGGGCATCGCGCGTAAGGTACTTGAACTCAGCATCGTTTATGCCATTTACAGGCAGGGTGCTGCTGCTCATATAAAAATCGCCGGGGTAGGCTACCAGGCCTTCGTCATTAAAGATCACGCCTCCCTGGCCCCAATAACGGCCAATTCCCTGCAAACTGCTTGTATCAGTATCAGGTTCCAGAATAAGAGGATGCGATATGATAATGGCATCGCTGTTTTTGCCCCAGAATGTGCCGCCGTGAATTTTATTTAAGCCTATTGAGCTGTTTATTGCGGATGTATTCCCGATATATTCCCCTCCGTCTATCTCCCCTATATGCCCGATTTCGTGCATGTCAGGATTTTTTTCTGAAGCAAGGCTTGTAATGGCATTTGAGCCTTCGCTAACTGCGCTTACTCCGGCGATCCTGTCGATAACGCCATAATTATAAATAGCAGCTGAGCTGACTGCAGATATTGATGTGCCGGCTATCGTATGTATGATGCCGCCATTATCGATGCCTATGGTTGAGCTGTTTATTTCAGCGGTGCCTATTTCGCCAATTGTTCCATATGCGTAAGATGCAGAATAATTAAAGAGCATTCCATTTAAAACAGCATTGCCTCCAATCAGGCCAATGTAACCATAATTAAAAATCGCATAAGCGCTTGCTGTGAATGTGCCGCCGGTAATTGTATTGACAACGGCGCCTATGTCTACTTGCAATGCTCTTTCACCAATGAAATTCCCGCCAGTGATGGAATCTATTTTGGCCCCGCTGTCATTGACTAAAACGGCAATATAATCTACTGAAATGAATGTGCCGCCTGATATGAGCCCAATTGTAGTTTCTCCGGCAAATCTGTCGTTCCATACAACGATTGTCCCTCCCTGAGGATTGGTAGTGGAAAATGTGCCGCCGCTTATTTCTCCAATCGATGATCCTCGAATGACAGTTACGGCTGGGCTATATCCGATCCTGGCATCAAAATCGCCTCCGGATATTTTGCCAATGTGGCTGCGGGATTCCAGATGGACAAGCGAGCGCAATTCATTAGATGTCTTTTTAAAGGTTCCTGCTGATATTTCGCCGATTTCACTGCTATTTTCCAAGTATATGGCAGTATTGCTTGCATTGAATACCCCGCCGCGAATAGCATCTACGTAAGCGCCGCCTTTTATGCTGATGCCGTCAAAGCCTTCAAAAATGCCGCCATTTATCGTAGCTGTGGCATTTTGCCCATTTAGCTCAATTTCAGAGCTGGATGATCCGCTTGTTGTTATTTTAATGCCATCATTTACAGTTAAGCTGCCATCTGTAACTGTCACAGTTGTATATATGCTTGCGATCTCGAGGGGATTTGATTGCCCTGATGAGGGCGAATCGCCTAAAACCAGGTTTGCGCCGTTAGTTACCCTAAATCTTCCAGTTAAAGTTATTTTATGATCCCCTTCGCCGTCGCCCACAATCGATACAGTTTTTCCATCATCAATATCATAGTAAGTGCTTGATAGGCTAAATGAATCTTTTATTACGATGTCAACTGGGGATTGTGCGCTTAATGCCTGAGCAAAATCCCCGCCATCGTATACTTCATACATGTTATACCCCCTTTATTTTTCATAAGCATAATGGCTTGCTTGAGCAATTTGCTGTTTGGCTAAGCAGCTTATGCCTATGTGCTATTTCAATGTTCTGTGCTTTGCCCGGCAATGCAAAATTGCCGGTATTATGTATTTTTGATCTGGCTTGCAGCAGCCTTGGTTCTTGCTTTTAACCCTTTTAGAGGCCGTAGTGCCCAGCATGCACTATATAATATTAAGCTACGCTAAAATGGGCTAACAAATAACACCGCTTCGACGGTAAAGCGTGCTTTACAGCCATTTAGCGATGATTTGATTGTTTATTTAAATTTTATGGCTATGGAAAACATTAATAGGGGTTATGGCAGATATGGTTACATATATTCAAGGAAAACTGAAAAGCATGAAAAGAAAGCAGCGCAATCTCATAGACAGTTACGCGGTTACGGGCAGCCTGGCCATTTGTCGAAGATTTGGCCATAGCCTGCTCATAAAAGCAGTTAGGCAGCGCTAATGGCGCATCAAGCGCTTTTGTGAGGATCATTAGCCGTTTTTTTGTTACCCTTGGCCTCCTCCGCCAGACTCAAGAACTGGACTGCCCAGAATGTCAAATCGCATTCAAGAGCATATTTTCGCTTATAATCAGCTTCAAGCCGGACATCAACATATGGCGTTGGATATTTAATGTTTTTTGGCGAATAGCGCTTATTGTGGTTTGAATCTAAATCCATGCGCAGTATGCCGTCCGAATCAATCGCATCTTGTACGTTGGCGGCGCTTTCACGAATGATGCCTACCCTCTCTCCAACGCCGAGCATCGCTATTTCGGTCAGTATGCGGCGGTAAAGTATTATATCAACAACATCATATCTAAAAGGCCTCAAAGGCCTGTTAAGCGCAAAGCAGGGCACATAATACTTATTGCCTACCTTAATGTGCATATTGCTATCGGGCTTCATTATTGTATTGATGTGGTTGAGTGAATCCGCGAGCATTTGAATATTCTCGGCAGTGCGCCATGAAGTGGTATATGCAAGCTCTGCAAGGGTATAAGAACAGGGAAAATATTCATCAGCTTCGATGTAGGGGTAGTGGTATTTTCCTTGTGTTTTTCTTTCTTTCGTGATCTCGCCAAGGGATGAAATCTCAAGAACACGCTCAAAGCCCTTAAGCGATATATCTTGAAAATAGCGCACTTCCTCATCATCGCCGCTGCCCAGCAAGGATTGCATAGCAAGTATCAACCCCAACAAGCAGTTTCCGTTGTTGAGCCCGATAGATCGATTCTCAAATCGCTCTATCTCAGGTGGGATATATGAGAATTCTTCGCGCAAGGCTTCCTCGCCACGCATGGCTTTCACAAAACCGGCGACATATGGATGCGTTTTCGGAATCGAATAATAAGATAGCAAACGAGCAGCTGCTTCGCCGTCTTCCAACGGTGTGCGGTGCAGAACCTCACCGCGCCAGTTATCCCAACTGTGCATGCCTCTTCCGATATAGCCGTTCGGCTTAACATATGTCGAAAGCAATTTGAAAAGCGGAGTTTGATATACTTGCTCAAGCAAGTTTTCTTCCTGTGTTTGTTTCAAGTCTCTTAGAATTTCTTTATGTAACCGGTACTGTATTACCGCTCCAGCGTTTTCAAGCAAAAAATCGATGGATTTTGACAGGTTCATAATTGCTCTCCTTTAGGTGGGCCTGCCTTTGAGCAAAGCTGTGGACCCTCTTTATGGCATGGCAGCTGGCAAGTGGCTTGCTAATCAGCTCCAGCCTATTTCAGATACTTTATCACTATCTTGCACTTTCTGCTTGCATAAGCTATACCAACTGCAACAAGTGTGCTGTAGCCCTCAATGCCCTTTGCATACCGCGCCTCAATAATCTGATCCATTGCTTCCTGGGCCTTTGCAGCAAGGCTTTCATCATCGCCTTTGGCTGAAAACTTCTCTTCAATAATGACAGCCGCATTGAGGCCTTTGTTTGTGCATAGAGTGTCTGGATACCCATCTCCAGATTCGGCCTCGCTTGCAGTTTCCCAATTGCTGCATGCAAGAAGGGCCGTTGTTATAAGGTGATAGTATCTTTCCTGCCTTACAGCAAAATCGCCATGAACAACGATGCCGTCCCTAACGCTTAAAACATTCTCCAAAAGATCGTTTATTATGGCTTCTGCCTCTTGCGCATTGCTTTCCAAAAATGCCTTATTACGGGCGTCAGCTTTGCTCTCATTAATTGGCATAGCTGACTTTGCCCATGAAAGCGCGTCTTTTCGGAGAGCGCTTCTAATTTGTTTAGGGCCTTTGGCTTTAGCATATTCCAGATGCCATTTAGAATGATAAGCCAAATGAAAGCTGCAATACATGCTGCAAGATAGGCGTAAAACGCTTGCGCTGTTGCCATAATAGCCATGAATGAAAGCATGAATCCAATACAAACTGCTATAGCCAGCAATAATATGCTGAAAATTAATTTCCAGAAAATTTCCTTAGCTTTTTCCAAAATGCCTCCACAGCGCAAAATTATGTTCCTAGATTATAGCATGCCTGAAGCCTCAGCAACTGCTTATTAAAACTAAAGCTGAACGGGAAATTTACATAGCTCGCATCGTTATACTATACTAATATGGGATTGAATGGTTTTAAAAGCGAAATGATCCATAAAAGCTTGCAGCGCTTTGCAAACCATGCGAACAGCAGCGAAGAGCCGGGCCTTGTGCCGGCATGAAAGGAAACTGATGGAGAATATAATCAGCACTGCGCCTTTGCGGGCGCTTATAAGCATGCAAGCCGGGCAAAACTATTGGCTAAATGCATGTATGCAATACCTGATGGAATGCCTTGGCGAAAGCAAAAATTACAGCTATTGGCTCTTTTCCGGCGTTACCGGCGACAGCTTTATACAGCTTTACAACAAAAATCCCCATGAAATGCCCATATGCTTTTCGCATCAGTATACGGCCGCTGCTTTAAAAAAAGCTTTTCATGCATGTGGCTATGGATATGATCATATCAGCAATATCGATTGCGAAGGCAAGAGAAGCAAGCACAGCGCAAGAATACGTGGCTATATAGACAATGGAGTTCCTGTAATCGCCAGAGTTAATGGCCCGTTTAATGCATTTGGCGTTATTTGCGCGTATAAAGGCGATCGCTTTTACTGCTTGCTGGGCGAGAGCCCGCAGCTTGCCGAATGCTGTTTCAGCGAGCTTGTTTTTGTTGGCGAAAAGATGCAAAAACCCCCTGTTTCCGAGATATACCGCAAAGCAGTTTTGGCATTTCCTTCCCTTATAGCAATGGAGGGAACAAACAAGAGCTCTTTTGGCAAGCAGGCATTTGTTGATTGGGCACAGAGCTTTCAAAGCGGCCTGTTTGGCAATTACGCTGATGGCGATCCGATATGGCATACCCACCCCTATGAAGGCTTCACATGCTGGAATATGCACGGGGCGTATTTATGCATGCTTGGTACAAATGCTTGCTGTGAAAGCTTTCTTGCCCAAACCCTTGAGCTTAACCCTGATATGGCGTTTATCGGCGATCTGATTCCAATTGTGAGAAAACAAACAAAAGAAGGCTTTGATGCCCTGGCCAAGATGGAGGGCGGATTTGGCATTTTACCGTCTACTGTTAGAGACAAAGCGAAAATGGAGCCTATAAGCAATAAAATAGCTGAGCTTTCACTGTTGTGCGATGATATTCTCAGCGTTTTTAGCAAGGCAGGCTACGAGGGCGGTGCCAATTAGCAGGCTGCATTCGCTCTTTTGGCGCTCTATATCTTTAGGCGGTAGCCTGCGCCCCATACAGTTTGAATAAACTGCGGGTTCTGGGGATCGCTTTCGATTTTCTCCCTAAGCCTGTTTATGTGCACCGCAACAGTCTTCAGATCGCCAAAGGCGTCTTGGCCCCATATTGCTTCATATATTTGCTCCTTGCTGAATACAGTGTCAGGGTTTGAAGCAAGCATGACAAGCAGTTCGTACTCCTTGTTTTTAAGATCAACTTCCCTGCCTGAAACCAAAACCCTTCTGGATAGCTGGTTTATCTGCAGTGCCCCCAGCTGTATTGGCTGGGCAGGCCGCTCAGACAGCGGCTTTAGGCGATCGTATTGGGCCAGGTTTGCGTTCACCCTCGCAACAAGCTCAGAAGGGGAGAATGGCTTTGTTATATAGTCATCTGCCCCGAGCCCCAGGCCCCGAATCTTGTCGTGCTCTTCGCCTCTGGCGCTTACCATAAGAATAGGGGAATCAGTTTTGTCCCTGATATGCTTGCAAACCTCGAAGCCGTCAAGGCCGGGCAGCATAAGATCCAGCAGTATCAGGTCATAGCAATATTGCGACGCTTTATTTATCCCGTCAATGCCATCGCCTGTGATGTCGGCTTCATAACCGGCAATCATCAGAAAATCCCGTTCTATTTCAGCAATAGCAAGATCATCTTCAATAATCAGTATTTTTCTCATTATTTACTCCCAAGCTTCGGCAAGGGGCAGCCTTATTTCGATCCGCAGCCCTCTTGGATCTGCGTTTTCAGCAGAAATCTCCCCGTTATGCTTCTCAAGTATTTTGGCGCAAATAGCAAGCCCCAGGCCGCTGCCATCCCCCGGATTAGTCCTTGAGGCTTCCCCGCGGTAAAAAACATCAAAGAGCCTGTGCAGCTTGTCGGCTTTAACGCCCGGCCCGTCATCAGAGATCGCTATGTGCGCCCATCCGTCGCTGGAGCTGCATGAAATTGCAGCTTTGCCAACTTCGTCTGTTTTGTATCTGGCGCTGTTTGAAATGATGTTTATAACCGCATTTTTAAAGTTAACCTTGTCTACCATGCACTCAAGCCCTGTCTGTATGCCTGCATTTTCGATAATAAGCCCTTTTTGGCGGTATTCGTCAAAGGAGGATTCTATAATGCATAAGAGCTCTTTACCTATATCTGATCTCTCAAGCCTCAGAGGGTATTCATCTGTGTCCAACTTGCTGAATGTGAACAGCTGGTTGATTGTATACTCCAGATCATCCGCCTTTTCTTTTATCGTAGAAAGGTAGCGGCTCTGCTTTTCCGGCGTTGGCGCAATGCCCTTTTCCAATCCCTCAACATAGGCTTTTATTGATGTAAGCGGAGTTCTGAGATCGTGTGATATGCCTGCAATAAGCTCCCGCCGGCTTTGCTCGTCCTTTTGCCGCGCTTCCACCATGTTATGGAGCTTTTCAGCCATATCGTTGAAATCCGTGCATACAGGCTCAAATTCATCTGCGTTTGAATATGCTATCCTGTACGTCAAATTCCCGTCCCTTATCTCATGCACGCCTTCAGACAAGGTCATTATGGGGTGCATGATGCTTTTGTACATAAGCTTTGTCAAATACCTGTTTGTCAGAAACACAGCTGTGACCATTGCAGGCATTGCAATGAATGGCAAAAACCTTGCCAGGCTGCTGTTGCTGCTGTGCAGTTCGCTGTTTGGCAAGCATACAATATAGCCCATTTGATCAGAAAAGTATATGTCTGCTGTGCCGGCATGGCTGTATCCGGCTTTATTGATAGCGCTTAGATCCGACTTGTCCGCAAACAGGACCCGCTTTATATTCATGCTCTCTTTTGACAAGTGTATGGTAATTGTCGCAAGCGTGAAGAAGAATGCAAGGGAAAGCATGATTGGCATGGCTACCATTAGTATATTCGATAGAAAGAGCCTTTTTTTTATGCTCATATAAAAATGCCCCTGTAATTATTTGACGGGATATTGTGCATGCCCTGTTGGCGGCATAGCCGGTAAACAGATATAAAACTATGGCATGCAAAGTGCAGGCTACGCCGCCTCCTATGTATTTTACCAAAGGCGCGTTAATTGGCAGCTAAGATTCAATAAACAGAAAGTAAACAGGCTCATGCCTTATATTGCAAAATTCTTATAGGTTAAATTTTAGATTTTTATAATATTTTTGCATAAGTAATCACCAATAATGCACCATATAGCGTTCTATACTGCCATTTTTGTGTAGTATAATTTTAATTCAAAGCTGAAATGGTTGTAAATCAGCTAAAGAAAAGGTATAAATATGTCATACGGGCATTAAGCCCATTATTAAGAGAGGGACAAATATGGCACAAACAAAAAGAGCGCTTAGCGCCGCATTAGCCGTGCTGCTAATATTTTCATTGGCAGCATGTGGCGGTGGCAACACGCAAACAAGCGGAGGCGGAAGCACAAGCGATGCTCCAAAAATACTCAACATCCATATAGATGTAGAAGCGGCATCGCTTAGGCCCCAAATCGCTACTGACGGAACTTCATTCGAAGTTATAGCAAGCTTCCTTGAAGGATTGTATAGCATCGATGGAGCAGGAACGCCTTACCCTTGCATAGCTGAGTCATATGAAATGGCAGATGATGGCCTTGAATACATTTTCAAGCTCAGGGACGCCCAGTGGTCAAACGGCGATCCTGTTACTGCGCATGACTTTGTCTTTGCATGGAGATTGGCTGTTGACCCTGAGACAGCAAGCGAATATGCCTACATAATCGATACGGCAGGCGTAAAAAACGCAGCTGAGATTGCAAATGGGGATATGGCTGTGGATAGCCTTGGCATTAGCGCCGTTGATGACAAGACTCTAAAGATAGAGCTTGCATTCCCGGTACCGTACTTCCTGCCTTTAATGAGCTTCCCGACATTCTACCCTGTAAACCAGAAATTCTATGAAGAATGCGGCGAAAACTTCGCTACTGCGCCGGAATACCTGCTGGCAAACGGCCCGTTTAAAGTTACATCTTTCCAGCAAATGGCGACTTCCATTGACCTTGTGAAGAATGAAACTTACTATAACGCTGATCAGGTGCTAATTGACGGGCTTCACTACCAGGTTATAAAAGATTCCCAGCAAGCAATGCTTTCATACCAGAATGGCGATTTGCACATAGCAACCCTTTCTGGCGAACAGTCAGAAAACTTTGCCTCTGATCCTGAATACACTCCAATAATGGCAGGATACCTATGGTTTATCTCGCCGAACACTGAGGTAGAGGGCCTTGGCAATGTGAACCTGAGAAGAGCCATGGCGCTTTCATTCGACAAAAGCGCTATTGTAAACAACATTCTAAAGGATGGCTCAATAGTCGCTGACTTTGCGGTGCCGTCACAATTTGCTACCGGGCCGGACGGAAAAGACTACAGGGCAACATCCGCCACATACCTTTCTACCAATAAGGATCTTGCCAAAGAGTACTTCGAAACTGCGAAGGAAGAGCTCGGCATGGACACCTTCAGCTATGCAATGCTTGTGGAAGACACAGAATCTGCACTGAATGTAGCCCAATTCCTCAAAGCGCAAATTGAGGAGAACCTGCCCGGCTTAACCATTGCCATTGAATCCATGCCAAAGGCAACGCGCCTTAACCGCATGGAAGGAAAAGACTACGAGCTTGGCCTTACAAGATGGGGGCCTGACTATGCTGATCCAATGACTTACCTTGACCTTTGGATTACCGGCGCGCAGAACAACTTCGGCAACTGGACAAACGCGCGCTACGATGAGATAATAGCTTCTGCAAAGAGCGGCGATCTGGCAGTTGACCCTGAAGCCCGCTGGGAAGCGCTAAAAGAAGCTGAAGCCATCATTATGGATGAAGCAGGAATCTTCCCGATATACCAAAAGGGCAATGCCGAGCTTGTAAAAAGCACAGTTAAAGGCATTGAATGGCATTCTGTTGGCCTTAACAGGGTGTTTAAAAACGTAACGATCGCTGACTGAAGCGAATTTTAATTATAAAAGCCGCGCCGGCCCGGTGCGGCTTTTCGTGAGATTATGGCTAAATACATTGCTAAACGCTCAGCATTGGCTGTAGCTACGCTGATTGCAATAATACTGCTTTTATTTTTGCTGCTTGAGCTAATGCCCGGATCCCCATTTAACATCGATAAAGTGCCTTTTGACACAAGGGCAATGATCATGGAGCATTACGGGCTTGACCGCCCTGTAATGGAGAGATTTGCAAAATACCTGGCAAATATGCTAAAGGGCGACTTTGGCATAAGCTATTCGCTATCCAAGAAAACTCCCATAACAGCCCTGCTCGCAATCCGCCTTCCTGTTTCTATTCGTTTAGGCGTTCAGGCAGTGCTGCTTGGCACGATATTTGGCTTGGCCCTTGGCATGGCGGCAGCTATATGGCATGGCAAAGCAATGGATACGATCGCAACGGTTGTATCCGTGCTGGGCGTCAGCTTGCCAAGCTACGTATTTGCGCTTACCCTGAGCTATTTCGCAGGATTCAGGTTTCAACTGGCGCCTATGCTCTACCAGGCATCAAGCCCGATTTATTCATCAGTTCTTCCAACCATTTCACTGTCGATGTTTACTATAGCCACAGTAGCGCGCTTTACAAGAACAGAGCTGCTTGAAATTCTCGGCTCTGATTATATGCTGTTTGCTGAAAGCAAAGGGATTTCCGGCGCTGCTCTGTTTTTCAGGCATGCTCTTAGAAATGCGCTAATACCCATAATTACAGTGCTTGCGCCATTAATCGTAGCCCTTATGACAGGCAGCCTTGTAGTTGAGCGGATATTTTCCATTCCCGGCATAGGCAGCCTGCTTGTATCTGCTATACAGGCAAATGACTATAATGTTATCATAGCGCTTTCATTCATTTACTCTGCTATGTATATTTTTATAATGCTTGTGCTTGACATCCTGTACGGAATCATAGACCCCAGAATTCGCATCACGAAAGAAGGCGAATAATGCAGGCAGAATTCAAAGAAAACGACTTTGAGCTATCGGGCAAAGACATTTTGGCAGACCATGCAGATTTTGCCTCTGAGCCGATATGGAAAGACATTCTATATAGATTTTACAAAAGAAAAATCAACATCGTCTGCCTGAGCGTAATACTCTTTGTTATTTTTATGGCTATCGTCGGCCCTTACCTTAGCGGCAGAACATACGAAGCCCAAATAATCGAGCACCAAAACCTTGCACCAAGAGTGCAGGGGCTTGAAAAGCTTGGAATCTTTGATGGCTCAGAAAAGATTCACTATTCAAATGGCACTTCTGCCAAGGTAAATAAGTACCGGGCAAGAGATGATCTCAGCAACGTTTATTATTGGTTCGGCACTGATGTTTTGGGAAGGGATATTTTTACTAGAGTCTGGATGGGAGCCAGAATATCCTTATACATTGCATTTGTCGCAGTTATCATTGATATAGCTTTCGGGCTGACTTACGGCCTTGTTTCCGGCTTTGTCGGGGGCGCAATTGACAGCGTTATGCAAAGAACTGTAGAAATTATCAATGGCATACCCAACCTCATCATTGTAACGCTGCTTATAATAGCGCTTAAGCCGGGCCTGTTTACTATAACTCTGGCCCTTATGCTTACAGGCTGGATTGGCATGTCAAGGATAGCAAGGGCCCAAGCGCTCAGGATTAAGGAGATGGAGTACCTGCTGGCTTCGAGATCGCTTGGAGCAAGGGCCGTGCGGCTGATATTTGTTGAAATACTGCCAAACACGATTGGCCAGATTATTACCAATATGATGTTTTCGATACCGAATGCTATTTTTACAGAAGCTTTCCTTGCATTCATCGGGCTTGGAGTGCCACTGCCAATGGCATCGCTGGGCAGCCTTATAGCGGATGCCTTTAAATCTCTTACGACGCATCCGTATATGATTTCATTTCCTGTAGGCGTGCTTGTCCTGCTCATGCTGAGCTTTAATATTTTGGCAGACGGGCTGCGCGACGCCTTTGACCCTACAATGAAGGAGCGGTGAGGCAATGAGCGACTTAATTCTTGAGGTAAAGGGCCTGAAAGTTTCATTTGCCACAAAAGCAGGCAGCGTTAATGCGATTAGAGGCGTTGACTTGGAGCTTCCCAGAGGGAAAACGCTGGCAATAGTGGGGGAGTCCGGCAGCGGAAAGTCTGTTACTGCAAAAGCTATCATGGGCATACTTTCCTCCAACGGGGCAATAGACAGCGGCGAGATTTTGTTCACGCCCAAAGGGGAAGGCACGCTCAGCCTTGAAAAGCTCTCAAAGAAGCAGTTTCGCAAAACAGTAAACGGAACGCTTATATCAATGGTTTTTCAAGATCCCATGACCAGCCTTGACCCGACAATGTCAATAGGAAAGCAGATAATAGAGGGCATTCTTGCCCACCAAAAAGTTTCCAGGGCAGAAGCAAACAGGCAGGCTGTTGAGCTTTTAAGGCTTGTTGAGATAGCTGAGCCCGAAAAGAGGATGAAGAACTACCCCCACCAGCTCTCCGGCGGCATGAGGCAAAGGGTAGTAATAGCAATAGCGATTTCCAACAGCCCTCAGCTGCTTATATGCGATGAGCCAACTACTGCGCTTGACGTTACAATACAGGCCAAAATACTCGACATTATCAGATCAATTCAGGAAAGCATGGGCATATCAACTATATATATCACGCATGATCTTGGCGTAGTAGCCAATGTTGCTGATTTTGTAGCTGTTATGTATGCCGGCAAGATCGTTGAAAAAGGCACTGCAGACGAAGTGTTTTATGATCCCCGCCATCCGTACACATGGGGGCTGCTTTCAGCAATGCCATCAATCGATGTAAAGGAAGAAGAGCTCTATACAATACCAGGAAGCCCGCCAAGCCTAATTGGGGAAGTTATTGGAGACGCTTTCGCTCCAAGGAACGCATACAGCCTGAACATAGACAGCCGCATTGAGCCGCCTATGTTCAAAGTCAGCCAGACCCACAGCGCTGCGACATGGCTGCTGCATGAGAGCGCTCCAAAAATAGGGCCGCCAAAGGCACTGGCAGAAAGGCTTGAAATTATGAGGCGGCGAAATGGCTAGCGAACCGATACTTGCTATCAATAACCTGCACCAGCACTTCAGGGTAAGCAGATCTAATACCGTAAAGGCTGTTAACGGTGTTTCATTTAATATTTTTGCCGGCGAGACTTATGGTCTGGTAGGGGAGTCCGGCAGCGGAAAGTCAACTATTGGAAGATGCGCTATAAGGCTGTATAAGCCTACAAGCGGAAGCATTTCCTTTTGTGGCCAGGACATATCATCAAAGCTCTCAAAGCCGGCCTCAGAGAGCCTGAGAAGCAGCATGCAGATGGTGTTTCAAGATCCCATGTCATCGCTGAACCCTCGCAAAAAGGCATCTGATATCGTCGGTGAAGGCCTTGACATACATAAGCTGTACTCTTCAAAGGCCGAAAGGGATGAAAAAATCATTGAGATGCTTGAGCTTGTCGGCCTGTCAAAAGAGCACGCTGACCGCTATCCGCACCAGTTCTCGGGAGGGCAGCGCCAAAGGCTGGGCATTGCCAGGGCTCTTATCATAAAGCCGAAGCTTGTCATATGCGACGAAGCCATAAGCGCCCTTGATGTTTCAATACAAGCCCAGATAGTCAACCTCTTAAAGAGGCTGCAAAAGTGGGCAGGCACTGCATACCTTTTTATTGCCCATGATCTGTCAATGGTGAAATATGTCTCTGATCGGATAGGCGTTTTGCACCTCGGCTACCTTGTTGAATCAGGGACAACCCGGGAGATCTTTGAGCAGCCCATACACCCTTACACAAAGAGCCTGCTTTCCGCTATACCAATAGCTGATCCGGCAGCTGAAAAGGGAAGGGCAGCAATCTCATACGATTACGCCTCAAGCGGCATATCCTATGAAGACGGCGATGACAGGCTTGTCGGCGGAACGCATTATGTGCGCGCTACAGAGCCTGAGTTTGCCCTGTGGGCTGGCAGTAAATAACAGGCAATTTAATAAAGCCCCCGAATGCTTTTTTGAAGAGCAAGGAGGGCTTTTATATTGCATCGCCTTTGCCGAATCTGTTCACTCTGTCCAACATGAAATCGCAGCACCCCAATTTTTTTGTGGCTTCATAGAATGCTTTGCTCTTTGCTTTTGCCTCAAGCGAATTGGCCAGTTCAGGGTAGTCGCGCTGCATACACTCGTATAACACTTCAAAGGGAAAGCCGCCAAAAGGAAAGCTGCTGGAGCCATAATAGTGAAAAGCAGATCCCTCGCGCATAAACTTCATATGCTTTTGAATGCAAAATTCATTGTCATAAAGTGGCAGCAGCGCTGTGATTGCCGGCCGCCCATCGATTTCAAGCAAGTAGTTTCTGGAATTTCTGCCGGGGTTATCAGTGATGCAGTCAAAGTACATCATCTTCACAATGCTGTGCTCGACTTGTTGCGGCAAGTATGGCAGCATGCCTTGAAATGAAAGCTCATCCGGGTATCCAAATACCGGACTGCCCGGCGCTGAATTCTTATAGTTAAACAGCTTGCCGCATTTATCCAGAGAGCTTGCGGTAATAATGTGGCCGCTGTAGCCGGATCTGACATCAAGGCTGATGCAGCCGCTTTTCCCGAACAGCTCACCAATAAGGATTTTGGCACATGGTATATCAAGTGCGGCTGCAATTTTGCTCGCCGCGTATTCGTAGTATGAAGGGCTGTGCTCTTGCCCTCGTGCCTTAAAGAAACCTTCCCGCTCGGGCTTAAAAAAGCCGGTTTCATTTGTTGCAGCATTTGCCACCAGGCACATGTTGCGGGTTGTGCCCATGCCTTCGATTCCAATAATTTTCCATTGCTCTGGCATTATCATGTCTTTGCCATCAAGCCACTTCATATTCATGCCCCCTCACAGCCGGAACAGGCCGCCTTTGCCGGCAATTGCTTATAAATATAAAATATCTGGTGCGAATCGCATAAAGGAAGATCGCTGTACCCGAGAGCCTCATGCTGGTTGATTAGGCATTCCAGCAAGTCCCATTCGTTATACTTTGCAATCCCGAACTGCTCTGATAATTTTTTTGCTCTCCATGTGCCCTTCTTAGGGATTAGGCGGCCGAAGATGCTCTTTTTCACTTTCCTGTTGCTATAGCCGGGCGAATTGCTGTCCAGGCCTGGTATTAGCGTTAGCCATGTATGCTGATCGCCTTTATCAGCCGAATAGCTGAAACGGTATTTTCTTATTCCTATGCGCTCCAGCTCTCCTATTGCCAGCGGCCCGTTGCCTATGTCCTTTGACATCAGAAAGTACTTGTTTGCCATTTTAGCCTCCATTTGCCCGATGCAAGCATTGCTTAAGCACAGGCTGTTGCTGTATACATGCTATCAGGCAGTGTTAAACTTGCATCACCGTTAAGAGTAAACTCCCAGAGCCAAAAATGTATCTAGGAATTAAACTTTGATCTCGTTTATTTGCGCGAAGCGAATAAACGAGAATTCACTGCATAGGCAACCGCTTGCCGGCTTGATAGCCTGCTGCAAACCTGGCGCTTTGAACAGTATTTCAGCGTGCGCTGTTTTCAGCCGGATGCCCGGCTATGGCACAAGCCATAATGTAAGCCGGTATTACTGTTTTGTACGAAATAGAGTATAATCAAGCCAGTTGCTAAGCACGGCTTCAAGCCTTTGAAGCTGGCACCGGTTGCGGTTAAATTTGCACGGCACGAAGGCTTAAAATGTATTTATCAAGGGAGAATAAAATGGCTGAAAAAGTTTATGAGTGGAAGCAGGTAGAAGGAACGTTTCCATGGATGCTGCAGATGCAGAAACCTGCCCTGCCAAAGCGCGAGATTAGCTATGCAGAAAATTACAGGCGCACAGTGGTTGGCGAAAAACCGGTATGGATGCCGCTTGCAGGATCAGAAACAGACACATGCTGGCCGGATGTTATAGAGGAGCACCCTGTTCCTGAAGTTGATGGCTTTGATTATTGGGGAGTGGAGTGGCAGAACGTGCCTATTGCCGGCGGAATGATTACCAAACCCGGCACAAGGGTCATCAAAAGCTTTGACACCTGGCGCGAGGATGTTGTATGGCCTGACATCGAGGCAATCGACTGGGCTTATGACGGCGAAAAAATATCAAGCAGGTTCGACCCTGAACGGGCGCATATTTACCAATGTACAGAAGGCATATTTGAGAGGCTGCACGAAATGATGCCGTTTGATGAGACACTGCTTGCAATGGCGCTTGAGCCTGAAAGCGCTTTGGAGTTTTTCCACAAGATGGCTGACTATAAAATAGCTACGATCGGCAAAGTCTTTGAGCATTATGGGCGCATTGACGGAGTGCTCTACCATGACGACTGGGGACACCAAAACTCCGGCTTTTTTTCCAATGCGATGTTCCGTGAGCTATTGATGCCGCCGACAAAGCGGGTGTTTGATTTCATCAAGAGCCAGGGCAAGTACATAGAGCTGCATTCCTGCGGCAAAAACATGCAGTATATGGACGAATTCATCGAACTGGGAGTGGATATGTGGTCACCGCAGCTAAGCGGTGCAAATGATCCAAGGTGGCTCAAGGAAAACTACGGAGACAAAATGACATTTAGCTTCCCTGTAGAAGGGCTAAACGAACCGGACATAGACGAAGCAACAGCGCGGCAAAGAGTGCGGGATTTCGTTGATTTTTACGGAATAGGCGGAAGAATGGTTGCCGGCATCAGGCTTGGGCCGGACAAGGCAGATATTGCCCAGGCATGCAGGGAGGAGCTGTACAGCTATTCAAAGGAATTCTACGCCAAAACCCTCTAGGCAGCATAAAGCTGCAATGCGCAAAAATAGCGGGAATATAAGACCGAATCTTTAGTGGCATGCTTTCATGCCCTTTTTTTTTGATTGCGGCAGAAAAGCAATTTTCATTATTGCCTCTTGTGAATTTTGATCATAACTGGCGCCGCACCCGGGCCATGCGAATTTGCAGTTTTAGTTTCTCATGCAATATTTTCCTTTTCAATTTTTTTTATAAATTGTAGAATTTCAGCAGCATGGGCCATTCGTTTCTGAAGCAGTGTTTATGGAGCAAACAATACCAATGAGGGAAGGCAGAAAGCTAGTGAAGCAGTAAAGCCTGTGCGAAGGGTTGGCAGAAGCGAGCCTAGCCTTAAGGCTAACTGTATCCAAATGCCTTCGATAGTGTTTTGTCAGCTTTGAGTATGCCTTTCTTAAATGCCGCAAAAACCGAGCTGTCTGAAACCATTCTTTCAATCATAGCCTTGGATTCATCGTTTGGCGAGAGCTTAAATTCTTCGATTTTTTGCTGAAACCAGCATAGCTCATTGCTAATCTTATTTTTTAGCTGGTGGCTAGCATATTTTTTTATATCGGTCTTATACCCGTTGTAAACAGCATAAAGCAGTCTAACTGTTGTGTCGATAACGCGATCGCCCTTGATTTTTCGGACTATAACAATTTCACGCAAATCTTCATCAAAAGCAAGCGAAAGCTCGATGAATTGCTCGGGGTCTGCTTTAGACGGGTCAATGATTCCATCATAGCGATCAGATTTAGTGTTGTTGCAGTGGGAGCAGGAAAGGAATAGATTGTTCCAGTCGAATTTTAGCGAAGGGTTGCCTCGATGCGAAACTCTATGCTCAATATTAGGCGCTGTATGAACGGAGTCTTCGCATATGTAGCATTTTCCGCAGCAGTCTTCAACAAGCATTTGAAAGAGAATCCCTCTGCGATAGTCTTCTTCCTTTGAAATTTTAGTGCCTTCCGGCAGAGGGCGTTTTCTTATTTTTATCATTTTGTGCGCTTGCCTTCCATAGTTCTGAATGCAATATACAGCTCTTTTGAAGCTGGAGGCACAGTTTCGAGCATCGAAACAAGCTGCTCAAGCTCTTTTGCCTCTAAGCTTGTCAATTCTTTGCTGCATAGCTCCCTATAACGGCCAAAAGCGCTTTTCATTTCATTTGAGTATTGGCCTGCATCCAAAAAGCCTTCCACTATTGCTTCGTATGAGTATATGCCAGGGTTTACAAGCTCCGTTGCGCTCTCAAGGCCAAAAACAACGGCATCGCTTAATGATGTTATAACGAAAGGGGAGTGGGTTGAAACTATGAACTGAACATTCGGGAACATGCGAGTATAAAACGGCAACACTCTTTTTTGCAGATTTACATGAAGGTGGGCTTCGATTACATCTATGATTGCAATCGCAGGATGGCTGTAGTCAATTTCTGAGGAATTGTTTTCAAACCGCATAACGAGTTCCATATAAATGTCAAGAAACGCCGCGTAGCCATCAGACATTTCGTGCAGGGCAAACGGCTCGCGATTTGGCATTTCAACTATAAACCTGAAGTTTTTTGTGTCGCGCTTTAGCTCAAGCTCTCGGCAATCGTAAATTTCGCGCAATGCTGTTAGAAAATTGGCAAACCAGCTTTCCAGGGTTGCTTCCAGATCTACGTTGTTGTCGTTTTTTGCGCCATACAGCTGGTAGTCCATGCTGAGCATGTATTTAAGGAAGTTTCTGCTCGCGTTTAGATCTATTGCCGATTTGTTCACTACTTCAATCTTCTCTATTGAATCTGGCAGAATATACTTGCTGCGCTCTGCAGGGATGTAAGCAAATACAGCGCTCGACAAATCAGTTATTCCTTGCGATATTTTATCTGTTATTTTTTGCGAATAAGATATTTCTACGCCGGGATTCGTTAATGCACCGGGCTTATTTTGCTCTTGAAGCACACTGTCTCTTATGGCTTCGAGAACGCTGGTTTTGCCGCTTCCGTTTTTGCCTGTAAGAATAAGGTGCCGTCGTATGCCAGACAGGGAAATTTCAACATTTTCTAAGTGCCTGACTTTGTTAATGCGGATTTTTGTAATAAAGATATTTTTATTGCTCATTTAGTGCCTTTCTCTTTGCTATTGATGCTTTTATGAATTTGATCGAATTTTTTGCTCAGGTTGTTTTAAACACCGAAGTTTGTCTGCGCAATAGACACTTAAGGCAGATTGAATCATATAATTTTGTGTCGAATGTATCGCATGTCGTATGTTGTCCTTAGCATTAATAAAATATTTAGTTCTCGTCTCTTAATTATATATTGATCTCTTTATAGGCATAGTTAAGATATGCTTTTATTTTTGAAAACTGGGCAGAATCTTTTTCTCTTCGATTATTTTCTGTGTGGCCATTGTATTCAGAATTGTTATTACGACATCGCAGCGTATGATAATTGAGCTCTCTCAATATAAGGAACTAGAAAAAGAGAGCAGGGCCAATATATTCGAAGCATTGCTCTCAAACAATTTATTTTATTGACCCCATCCAGTATTTGTGATGAAACTACTCACCGCGCCCGGGCCATCGCGAATTTGCAGTTTTAGTTTTTCATGCAATATTTTCCTTTTCAATTTTATTTATAAATTGTAGAATTTCAGTAGAGGCGTACTGCACGCTGCTTAAAATGCCAATGCAAAGCAGCGCAAAAGAGCAGTATCGCAAAGAATTAGGAGGGCAATATGGCACACTTAAGCGAAAAAGAAAACTATTTTCGGATGTTTCGCGGTGAAGTGCCAGAGTATGTGCCTTGGGGCTACAACTTTGGCTGGAGCGTAGCGCCGCCATTCTTTGGGCCAAGAATGGGGGAAGACTACACGGATCTCTTCGGCGTCAAGATGATCCAGGAATCAAAGAGCGGGCCAATTCCAGAGCCGGGCAAGTTTATACTTGATGATATTCGCAAATGGCGCGATATCATCAAAAGGCCAGCTATTCTAGATGAGATAGACTGGCCCTCGCAAGCAAAGAAAGATCTAGACAATAGGGATCCCGAGCTGCCAAGAACCGGCTGGGTAGGCATGGGCAATGGCTACTTCATGAACCTGACTTATTTTATGGGGTTTACAAACGCGCTGATAGCCTGCCTTGAGGAGCCTGAAGAAGTAAAGGATCTTATGAACTTTTTGCTTGATCTGAACCTGGAGCTTGGGAAAAATCTCATCGAGCACTACAAGTACGATCTTGTGACTCTTGGCGATGACATAGCCCATGAGCATGGGCCTTTCGTTTCTGAAGCAGTGTTTATGGATCTGTTTGAGCCGATGTGGCGGCAAAACGTCGCTATCTTCAGGGAGGCTGATATTTATGCAGAGCACCATAACTGCGGCAAGATCGAGCCTTTCATCAAGCACATCGTCAATATGGGCTTTAATTCATGGGGCCCGGCGCAGAGATCAAATGATCTGGCTGCCATTAAGCGTGAATACGACAGCAAGTTTATTATCAGCGGCGGCTTTGAGAACAACGGCTTTGTGTCATGGCCTGAAACAACACAGGAGGAAGTTCGGGCTGAAGTCCGCCATGTTATGGATGAGCTCGCGCCCGGAGGCGGTTTCGCATTTGGCGGCTTTATTATGGGCGGGCCTGAATACTCCGATGTAAATTTGCGCAATGAATGGATTCGGGACGAGTACGAAAAGAACAAATTCAAGTATTATAGCTAAGCGCACATAAAAAACGGGCTGCAAAGCCCTTTTTCTATGTTCAGCTAAAATGCTTTTACCGTGCAAATTCGACGCTGATGTCACCGCTTGATGCTGTGATCTTGAGATTGTTGCCTGAGGGCGCTTCGTTTGTCAAGCGCTGATTTTCACTCATGGCCACTCCATCCAGTTTTATACCGCCAAAGCTTGCACTGATATCATATGAGCACTCTTCCTTTGGCTTTAGTGTTTTCAGGCTTATATCGCCGAACTTGGAGCTAAAAACAGATTGGCCGGCAAAATCGCCGATTAGGCTTATATTGCCGCTTTTGGAATGCATGTCTGCTTTTGATGTGGCTACACCGCTGCCTGTGATGTCGCCAAAAGCGTTTTTGGCATAGATATCGCCAAATATGCAATTGCTGAATTTAATATTCCCGGAATCGCTGTTGGCTGTGAGCCTGTCTGCGCTTACCCCGTCAAAGCTTGAATCGCCGAACCGGCTGCTATAGCCGAAGTTTCGCGCGTCAAGGCTGGCTGCCTTAAAATTGCCGCTGCTTATGTCAACTTGCAGCTGATCGCAAGTGGCGTCGCTAAGCGCAACATCGCCAAATGATGAAATAATTGTTGTGCTCAGTGAGCTAAAGCTGCCAAGCTTCACATCGCCGCTTGCTGTCTTGATTGATACAGTGTCAAATTCGGCGCCTTTTGGGATAAATACCTGAAGATAGTCCTGCTTGCCATCGCTAAAGTTAAGGCTGAAGATTCTAATTGAGTTAATGCGCCTGCTGGCAACGCTGAGAGTGCCATCTTTTATGCCCCAATCCCATTCAACCCCGTGGCCGGCCGCCTTTATGCCATAGCTTCCTGATGTTATGAACTCTACATCGATAAAGCGTGTATCTATTTCAATGCCCGTGAATTTTTCCAGATTCGGCTCCGAAATCGTAATTTCATCTGCATTGTCTATATGCAATCCCTTTTTGTCCAGGTACAGCTCTCTGCTTGCCCCCATTGCAATGCCAAAAACCGAAAGGGCAAAGCCGCAAACAATAGCGATAACGATAATTCTCCAAATCGATCTCATGCATGCTTCCTCCTCAGAATATAATTGCCTACCATCTTTGAGAGCCAGCTAAATCCCAGTTTTGACAGAGCTGAAGCCCATAAAATTATCGCTGCCCCGATGCCCAGCAGCATTAGCGCTGCCCCCAAGAGCATTACAGCAGTCGGAAAGCTTTTAGCGGCAATCACAATGCATCCTACGGCGCATGCGATGCCTGCTATAAATGCGCCTGCGCCAGCCGCGAATAGAGAGAACACGACTGCTGACAGCGATATAGCCAATGCGAGAGCCACTGCGCCTGCTGCCAGCGCCAGGGGAACAGCAATAGGCGAGGCCATTAGCGCCAGAATAACCAGCCATGCAGAATGCCAGCTCTCTCTTAGCGGCACCTTTGCTGTTGAGCCCTTAACTGCATAGCCGGCGATAATCTGCCTGGCAACTGCCGCTGGCGGCCCAAGCTCCTGTATTACCGCTTGCTCATTTTCCGCCCCGGCGTCATCGAAATACTGCTCGTAATATTCAACTGCTTCCCTTGTTTCGTCATAAGGCAGCTTGCGAAGCCTTGCCTTGAGCTCATCAATGAATTCCTGCCTATTCAATTCGCCCTCCTGAAAAAAGAATCTTGTCAACCTTTTGCTTGTATTCAGCCCATTCACGGATATATTCATCCAAGCGCTCCTTTCCTGTGCTTGTTATTTGGTAATATCGCCTATTTCGCCCCGCATACTGCACGTCATATGCCCTTAGGCATTCTTCTTTTTGCAAACGGCGCAAGACAGGGTACAAAGTAGATTCCGAAACGCTTAGCAACTCCTTGGCATTCTGGGTAAGAATGTATCCATAGGCATCTTCCTGCGATAAAAATGCAAGAATGCATGCATCCAAAAGCGCTGAGCCGACCTGAAATGTTGCTGCCATATTACCTCCTTGCTTATATAATATAATTATGTCAGCTATATTATACATCATATAGTATTGCATACGCAATAAAATGTTTTGGCGAAATAAAAAAATCACCCCCGGAATGATGCGTTCCGGGGGTAGGGCGAAAATAATTGTGGCTACATCAAGCCCTTGTTGTTTTTAGAATTCTTAAAATACTTCGAGTTATAGTCTATAGCGCTTTTTGATTTTGGCTTTGGCATGTTTGGCATTGAGGAAGAATCCCTCTCATGCTGCTCTTGGCCTTCATGGCTGCCTTGCCTTTCAAACTCTTCAGGGGACTTTTGCACTCTGCCTGGTGTTTTTGCGTCTTCAGCTGAACTGTAATAGTCTTGCCTTGAGCCTGAAAAGCTGCCGCGCTGGCTCACATCTGAAACCCAGGGCTCGCCTGTGTCAGTGTAAGTGTGGCTATATCTGCCATTTGAGCCTGAGCTGCTGAAACTTCCGCTGTTGATTCTGTAAGAGTATGCTTTGCCTCGGTTTACGCCGGAATTGCCCTGGCTTGTGCTGGCCGAGCCTGATAAATTCGAATAATTTTTGTGCCTTGGCTCATTCATGCCCCTTACCGGGCCTTTTTGGTTCATTCCCGGATGGCGCACGGTTTCTTCCTGCTTGTTGTAGCCGGTTGTCCTTATTGCCTGTGAGGGAATATTCCCGCGCTGTACAGACGATACCCAGCTGCTGCTTCTCTTGCTTTGCATGCTGGGGCTGCTGCTTGGAATCTGCCCGAGCGACGAGCCCTGGCTTGGAACCTGTGAAGATTTGATATGAACGCTGCTATGGTAGTCTCCGCTGGGGCTATAGCTTCCGAGATTAGTCCATTCTGCATGCATAGGGTTGCCTGTAAGCAGGTTTCTTGTTGCTATTGGCGAATATGCGCTAAAAGATCCCGCCGGGGAGCGAACCTGGCCGGATTGCTTTGAGCTTGGCTGTATTCTGCCGGATGAATTTGATGCTGATGATCTTGCGCCTGTTTGAGAAGATGATGGCGTTTTGCTGCCTGCCGTTTGGCTGCTTGATCTCAGATTCGCCTGCTTTGAATTGCTGCTTGTTTTTTGGTAGGGAGTTCCCATGCAGCTGGGATACTCCATGCTGTTTTTTCCCTGTTTTTTGTTTTTATTGCCGTCCATTATAACTGCCTTCCTTCCTTTAATCCCTGTTAGTATTAGCTATTTGCCCAAAGATACTATTGAAAAAAATGTCGCTTAATCCATTGGCAAAAGCTCTCAAATTTTTGGTATAATCTGATCGATTATTATATTGTGAGGTATTATTTGGAAAACGCTGATACGCGCTCATATAAACAGGTTTTTGCAGACAGCCTTTACAGCTTTAAGCCTGATGATTACATATGGGGCTTTTATATGTACGAATCGCTTAAAACATCAGACGGCACTGTGCTTGATTTTGCACGAATAAAAATGGAAGGCATTCAGCCCCTGCTTGAAGCGCTAAAAGAGCACATAATCACCAAAGCGCTCTCAAGCCGCCCGGTTGGCATCTACGATCCTCTGCGGCCAAAGGAGGCAATAGGCGCTGTTGGCTCAGATGATCCTATAGTCAAAGGCGCTTTGGCTGATGCAATGCTATGCATGGACAATGCCCAGGACTGGCAGGCAGAAGAGCTGGAATACTCAGATGCCAAGTGGGCAGGGTATGCATTTTACGGGAAGCAGGAAAGTGAAGAAAATTCAGGCAAAAGCGTTTTGATCATGAAAAGGGCCAATCCCATTCAGCCTTTGCTGAAAAGCAGCTTTTTTGTAAGCAATGGCGAATCCCTGGCCGAGACCAGCGAGAGCATTTTGAAATTTACGCCGGCTCTGGATCTATGCGTAATTGACGGCATGTGCTATTTTTTTTCAGATGCGCTGGCCAGGGATTTTGACATGCAGGGCAGAGACAGGGCGCAAGCTGTAAAATGCCTTAAAATTATCGAAGAGTCTGGCCTTGTTTCTGATATGCACACCTTTTCAGAAGCAGCTATGAAGCCGAAGAATTCAAAGAAATTCCATGATTTTGATGAAGGCATTTTAAGCCATATCGCAAGAATTGAAATAGCAGACAGAATAGACTTTTTGCAGAGCTATGGCGTCGCTTTGGACGGAGGCGGCCTGCTTTCTTCATACACAGATGAAGAATGCGCTTACATAATCGATCTGATCACATCAAGAAGCTGCATAGATCCGCTTGGCAGGCTGTCTTTTGGAAAGATTGCCCCAAGGGAGGCATAAATTTAGTGCGCTGCAACGGGAATTTGGGCATAAAGAATTGCTCAAATTCCTTGATTCCGGCTTTATGCAACTAAAAGAAAGCAGTGCTTTGCCAAGGCGGCGCGCCAGGCAATTCGCCTTATAGCTGATTGCATTTAATTTGAGCGCCTCCCGGCAGTTTTAGTCTTCGCTCTCAAGCTCTTCCTTGCCAACATCCATCCATTGGTACAGCTCATCTAAGCAGTCTCTGCATAAATCAGCCCTAAGCCTCGGAACGCCGCGAAGCAGAAGGGACTTGCGGGCAAAGATCGATGTTAAGCCCGAATCGATATTATTGCCGCAGCGGTCGCATTTTCGGATTATTGCCATACGCCCTCCTAATTTTTCAGATGAAATCATAGCTTTGCTTCGATATCCAGCGCATATTTCTCCTCGTATATCTCAGCTTCGCCTTTGTACGTAAATATGCCTTCTGTGATATCTATAGCTCCTGTAAGCTCAATATCGCCTGAAAATTCAAGGCCAACATCGCACCTTGACTTAAAGCCAATGTTTACTTGGGCTTTGTAGCTATTGCCATCCTTTAAAACCGGGGCGTTGATGAGGTAAAAATCAGGCAGGCTGATCGGATAGTACCGAAACTCAAAAGCCTCCTGCCCTTTCAAGCTTTCAAAAGCATTCTCATCGCCAATAATTTCGAGCTTATGTATTTTTAAGTTTTCTAAATCCAGCTCGCATTCACAGCTGCCAATGCCAAAGTCGGATTCCCCTATTATAAATTTTCCCATATCGCCTGCTTCCCTTTTTTCTTATTATTGCTCGATTGTTCCTTAGCATATAAGGCATATATAGCGTATATAGATAGTATAAACATTCGCAGCCGATATGGAAGACAGAAACGAAATGTTCTAAAATTACACAATATCCCGCATATACCTTCCATATATTCCGTAATTAGCTATAATGTTTTGTTATACTAAGTTTTGGCTAACCGCATTTCATTTGTTGTATAATAAAGTGAGGATTGGAGGAATGCTTTCATGGATAGAACTTCGATAAAAGCAAAAGCGAGGCAAATTGTAAAAGCCAATTTTGCTAAGCTGTTAGTGCCGTTAGGCATAAATGCTGTTGCTTATATAATAATAATGTCTGTGGTGCCGAATCTGCTTGGCTCGCGCGGCATATTGTTTATGGATTCAAGCTTCATGGGCGGAGTTGAGTATTATATTACAAATGCAAAAGGCTTCTTGTATTCCTACTTTGCACAAGCCCCTCTTGCTATGCTCAATGTTGCTTTTTACTCCTACTGCCTGCAGCTTGTCAGGTACAGAAGCGCCACTCTGAAAGACTACTTCAGGGCGTTTCGCAGCAAATGGCTCACAGCTGCCCTGGTCGGGTGCCTTACAGAGATCCTTATCAGCATAGGGCTGGCATTTTTGATTGTGCCGGGTATATACCTCTTGCTGGGGTTTTCTATGACACTGATATTGGTTGCCGATCGCCACACGACAAACGTTTTGGAGATCCTGGCTGAATCTCTTAAGCTGATGAGGGGCTATATGCTTGACATGTTTGTATTTGTGCTAAGCTTCTTTGGCTGGGCGCTGCTCGCCGGCATTACTTTTGGCCTTGGGGCAATTTGGCTTATCCCGTACATGAGCGTTGCAAATGTGCTTTATTACGAGGAGCTTCGCAACAAAGCCCACTTCGGGGAGGCTTCTTAATCGAAGCAATGCCAGGTAGCCTGCATTAGCATTAGCCCTGCTTAACCGGTTATTTTTGCAGGCGCCAAAGGAAATCAAAAGCCGGATTCCCCTATTATGAATTTTCCCATATCGCCTGCTTCCCTTTTTTCTTATTGTTGCTCGATATGTTTTGTTGTGCCAACTTTTGGCCGACTGCATTTCATTTGTTGAATAATAAAGTGAGGACTGGAGGAATGCTTTCATGGATAGAACTGCGATAAAAGCAAAAGCGAGGCAAATTGTAAAAACCAATTTTACAAAGCTGTTAGTGCCTTTAGGCATACACGCTCTTGCTTATGTAATAATAATGTCTTTTCTGCCGTATTTGTTTGGCTCGCGCGGCATATTATTTTTGGATCTAAGCTTCATGGACGGAATTGAGCATTATGTTCCCAACGCAAAAGGCTTCTTTTATTCCTACTGTGCACAAGCCCCTCTTGCTGTGCTCAAAGTTGCTTTCTATTCCTACTGCCTGCAGCTTGTCAGGTACAGAAGCGCTACTCTGAAAGACTACTTCAGGGCGATTCGCAGCAAATATCTCACGGCTGCCCTGATTGGGTGCCTTACAGAGGTACTTATCCCCATAGGGCTGGCATTTTTAATTGTCCCGGGCATATACCTCTTGTTGGGGTTTTCTATGGCACTGATATTGGTTGCCGATCGCCACACTACAAACGTTTTGGAGATCCTTGCTGAATCTCTTAAGCTGATGAGGGGCTATATGCTTGACATGTTTGTATTTATGTTAAGCTTCTCTGGCTGGGCGCTGCTCGCCGGCATTACTTTTGGCCTTGGGGCAATTTGGCTTATCCCATACATGAGCGTTGCAACTGTGCTTTATTACGAGGAGCTTCGAAATAAAGCACACTTCGGGGTCGCTTCATAAGCGAATGCTATGCCAAGCAGCCTGCGTTAGCGCTGCTTGCCCGGTTCTCTTTTATCACTAGAGGAAATCAAAAGCAGGGCGCAATTATTAATTGCATCCTGCTTTTTTATGCTTGCAGGCAAAAAACTGCGCTTCAGCCTTAATCAGGCTTAATCAGGCTAACAGGCAAAAATTGTATAAGCATTTGAAAATAAGGCCTTTAAGCAAGTGCATTTTCCTGCGCCTGCAGAGCGCATTCCGATTTTTATTTTTCCGGCTAAACTCTCATAATGTATAGATTAGGCAGCAATACACCTACACCTTGTATCAACTCCCCGGTATCTGCCCAATATAATCAACAACTTGAAATAATAACAAAAAATACCGTTTAATGCCATATTAATGGCACATTAATACAGAATTTGCATGGCATTGAGTTACAAAGGTGTTACAATCTAACATATAAGGAAAATTGGAGTAAAAAACAATGCCACTAAAGAAAAAAGCTATAATTGCAGCATTAGCAATAATATGCATACTGCCAAAAGCTATATCGGCAGCGGCAGCCGATAAGCCGGAGCTAAAAGAAAAGAGCGTTTCCACTACAGCCATAGCGCTTAAGTGGGAAGGCCTGGACGGTTATGGCGGCTATGAAGTGTATAAATCAGAAAAATCTGCTGATGAAGGCTACAGTATGATTATCGACTGTGAAAGCCTTGAGTGCATAGAGCGGGGCTTGAAGGTAGGGGAGCCTTATTGGTTTAAGGTGCGCGCTTACAGGGAAAAGGGCGGCGATATCGAATACAGCGAGTATTCTGAGCCGGTTAAGATTCATGCAAGGCCCGGCAAAACGTCGCTTAGCAGCGCCCAGGCAAAAGTGGAGAACTGCATATCCCTGGTTTTGCGCGAGATAGAGGGCGATGTTTCATATGAGATCCAAAGAAGAGAGGCCGGAGGCGAGTTCGAAACGATAGTCTCAACAAAGGGCCTCAGCTACCAGGACGGAAGCGTAAAAGCTGACGCTGCTTATGAATACAGGGCAAGAGCGGTTGCCAAGCCCTCTTCAGGGGAGGATGTGCATGGCGACTATTCAGAAATTTTCAGCGCCAGCATCATGCCAATGGCAGTGCCGATTCAGCTTAGCAGCGTTAAGAAGCATGAAGCGGTTATAACAATTAAGGACGGCACATATACAGGCGTAAACGGCGTTGAGCTGTACCGAAAGCTTCCGAAGCCGGATGGCGGGGAAGATGTCGTATTCCTCGGCGAGTTTGACCTCGAATCAGCTGTAATCGTCGATTCAAAATTGGAAAGCGCAACAGAATATACTTACATGTCCAAAACGTATGCTTTAAGCGACCTGGGCGACAAAATACCCGGAATGTATTCCGAGCCGCTTGTTGTTGCCACACTGGTGCCGGCAAGCAGCGATCCCTTTGTAAACACTGCAGCCCAGCTAAGCGTCGACTTAATTCAGCTGACAGCGTCAAATGACCAAAACACTGTCATTTCGGCAATATCTTTGCTTCCGACGCTGGCAGTTGCGATGAACACTGCTGAAAATGAAACAAAAGGGCAAATACTTACGGCGTTGACACACGATATGGATTGCGATGAGCTAAGCGGCAGAATAGCTGAGTTTAGCGCTTCAAACATTGAAAACTCAGGCGCAAACATGCGCCAGTCTATTCTTATCCCGGCGAAAAGCAGCTGGGAAAGCGCTTTGGAAGAGGAGGGCATCAGCATTCAAAGCGCTGAGCTTATGCCCTCTAAAAAAGCTTCTGCAATCGCAAATGACAATATAAATTCCTCTCCTGACCCGAGCACCGACAAAGATGCCCTTGCTATAGTAAACTCAGCTGCTTTTGACTCGGCATGGGCTACCCCTTATTCGAACACTGACATTGTCAAGGGCGCCTTTTATTCGCACGATGGCAGCGAGCATGAATGCCTGTATATGCTCTCAACTGAAGAGGCATACCTAAACGACGGAAGCGCTGTCGGGTTTGTTAAGCCGTATGCTGACGGCAAGCATTCGTTTGCCGCTCTCATGCCAAATGAGAACATTCGAATCGATGAGTACATACGGGGCTTAAACGGAGACAAGCTGCTTGAGGCGCTGCAGGGAGCAACACAGGAAACGCTTCTTGTAGAGGTGCCGAAATTCTCAGCAACCACTAAAGCTGACATGAACGGCGCTTTGCAAAGCCTCGGCATTACAGATGCCTTTGATCCGGGCAAAGCCAGCTTTTCAGGGCAGTCCGGCGGGATATATATTGGCGAAATAGTAAATACTGCCACAATATCAATAGATGAGTGCGGCTATATGGCTGTAAAGCACGGCTCAAAAAATGGCATCAGCGTTTCCAAAGACAAGTATATAAAGCTTGACAAGCCATTTGTTTACATGGTTATTGACAATGAGACGAATATCCCGCTGATTATCGGCATTTGCCTTCTCGCGGGCTGACAGCCTTACCGCTGGCCGGTGTGCCTTATAAAGCGCCTGAAGGCAATTGCTTCAGCAGCAATTGCCCCAACTGTGAGAGCCCATTGCGAACTGAGCGGCAGATTTGCGCTGTATGCGCTAATGCCTAAGGCGGAGCGGGCCAGCATGAGGTATAAGCACAACAAATAGCTGCACATAGCAGCAACAAGCTTCCTTTTTTTCATCATAGCGCCAACTTTTTGTTTTATGCGGGTATTATAGGCAATAATACCCGAAGTTTTTGTCGGCATTTGCATATGCTGGCATAAAGTGAAGCCCCGTGGCGCCTGGTGCCTAAAGCTGTCAACAGCTTTTAGTGCGCTATGCGGGCAATTTTGTATAGATGTTTACACAGCAGGGCAAAAGTGATAAAATTAGTTTCATTGACTACCTCACTCGGGGTGCTCGCTTGTTCCGGCGGCATGCGCGAGTGCAGGCGAATATATTGGAGGAATAATGTATTTAGGCAAAGAAGAAAAACTGGCCATTATCACAGAGCACCAAATGCACGAAGGTGATACAGGCTCTACCGAAGTGCAGGTTGCGATTCTAACAAAAAGGATCAACCACTTAAACGAACACCTTAAAGTACACCCGAAAGACCACCATTCACGCAGAGGCTTGCTCAAGATGGTAGGGCGGCGCAGAAGGCTCCTTGATTACCTTATGAAGGAAGACATCAACCGCTACAGGGCCATTATTGCAAAGCTTAATCTACGAAAGTAAAAACATGGCAATATTAGGCTTAGCAGCTTAATATTGCTTTTTAAATTTAGCGGCAAGGGTGAGCATAAGGGTTTTGATATGCGAAGCAGCATGCTGTGCATACCTGAATCTTTAGCGCTTGCCCCACCAGCCGCTGCTTATACGGAGGAAGTATGAAGAAAGTTTTTTCGCGCGAATTCTTTGGCCAGGAGCTATCGGTCGAAGTAGGCGAGCTTGCGCAGCTCGCAAACGGCTCTGTATTCGTCTCATATGGCGATACGCAGGTCCTCGTAACTGCTACCATGTCTAAAGACGCGGTTTCCGGCATTGACTATTTTCCGCTGTCTGTAAACTATGAAGAGAAAATGTACGCTGTCGGCAAGATACCTGGTGGGTTTTTGCGCAGGGAGGGCAGGGCTTCCGAAAAAGCCACGCTGTCAGCCCGCTTAATCGACAGGCCGCTAAGGCCGCTGTTTGACAAAGGCTTCCGCAATGATGTGCAAGTAATTATTACAGTTGTAAGCGTGGCATACGATGCCCTTCCCGAATTCGCAGGGCTTTTCGGCGCGTCGCTTGCAGTATGCATATCCGACATACCGTTTGACGGACCGGCTGCCGGCGTTCATATCGGCATGATTGACGGGGAGATAGTGATCAACCCGAATTCAGAGCAAAGAGAGGCCTCATCGCTTGATCTGGTTGTTGCCGGAACAGAGGAAGGCGTATTAATGGTAGAAGCAGGGGCAAACGAGGTTGTTGAGAAAACAATGATCGATGCGATCCTGCAAGCCCACGAAGCTATCAAAGGATTGGTTGAATTCCAAAAAGACATAATAGCTGAGATAGGCAAGGAAAAGAAGGATCTGAAGTACTACAGGCCCAGCGAAGAAGTGGAAAATGCGATGTATGATGAAGCATACGATCGCTTAAAAGGCTGCTTCGGGTTCCCTGACAAAGCCAGGCGGGATGAGCTGATTGACGAAGCCCAGGATGAAATCCTGCAAAAGTATTTGGAAGAGTTCCCGGATAGCAAGCAGGATATAAAGGAACTTATAGACAAAGCTATGAAGGCTATTGTCAGGGACATGATAGTCTTTGAGAAAAAACGCCCTGACGGCAGGGATATAGACGAAATAAGGCCGATAACATGCGAAGCAGGCAAGCTGGCAAGAGTGCATGGCTCAGGCCTGTTCACCAGAGGCCAAACCCAGATTCTCACCGCTGTAACCCTCGGGGCGCTAAGGGACAGCCAAATAATCGACAACCTGACAGAGGAAGAGTCCAAGCGCTATATGCACCAATACAACTTTCCGCCTTATTCTACCGGAGAGACCGGCCCGATACGCGGCCCCGGCAGAAGGGAGATAGGCCATGGGGCTCTTGCAGAGAGAGCTCTTGATCCGGTGATTCCTGAAATTGATGATTTCCCGTATACAATACGCGTCGTCAGCGAAGCCCTCTCTTCCAACGGATCGACCTCAATGGGATCCGTGTGCGGATCAACGCTTGCGCTTATGGATGCAGGCGTGCCGATAAAGGCTGCTGTTGCCGGCATCGCCATGGGCCTTATAAAAGAGGAAACCGACTTTACTGTGCTTACTGACATCCAGGGCGTTGAAGACTTTTATGGCGACATGGACTTTAAAGTAGCCGGAACCTCAAGAGGCATAACGGCCATACAAATGGACATTAAGATCCACGGAATCGATGAAGCTATACTCACGCAAGCCTTAAACCAGGCATATAGCGGCAGGATGTTTATCCTCAAAAAGATGCTTGACGAGATTCCTGAACCCAGGGAAGACCTCAAAGAGTTTGCCCCGAGAATCATCACGATGGAAATCCCTGTGGACAAAATTCGTGAAGTCATTGGAACCGGCGGCAAAGTTATAAATAAAATCATTGAAGAGACCGGCGTAAAAATTGATATAATGGAAGACGGCAAGGTATATATCGGCTCGCCAAACCTTGGACAGGCAGATGCTGCAAGAGAAATTATTCTTGGAATTATCAGGGAAATAGAAGTGGGCGACACCTTTACCGGCAAGGTTACCCGCATTATGACTTTTGGAGCGTTTGTTGAGCTGGCCAATGGCAAAGAGGGCCTTGTGCATATATCAAAATTCCCGAGGCGTCTAAAAAAAGTCGAAGATGCTGTAAAGGTGGGCGATCTTTGCGAAGTGCGGGTTACAAAGAACGAAGACGGAAAAATAGACCTCGTGTGCACGAAAATTATTAAGCAGTGATAACAGTTAAGATATTGGCGCTTAAGAGCGGGGATGCCCCTTTGTACAAAACAGCAGGCTCAAGCGGCGCTGACTTGAAAGCCGGCATCGAAAGCGCTCTTACAGTCAAGCCGTCTGAGATTGCCCTTGTCCCGACAGGAGTTTTCATTGAGATTCCTGATGGATATGAGGGCCAGATACGCTCAAGGAGCGGCCTGAGCCTGAAAGGCATCGTGGTAGCCAATGGCATCGGCACTATTGACTCTGACTACAGGGGAGAGCTGAAAGTGGCCATTGCCAATATCTCAAGCGAAGAATATACCATAGAGCCGAATGAGCGGATTGCCCAAATAGTTTTTGCCAAAGTTGAGAGAGCGCAGTTCGAGCTTGCAAGCGAGCTCTCAGAAACAAGCCGAAGCGACGGAGGCTTTGGCCATACAGGAGCGCAGTAGTTCTTTTGCCTGAGTGCATTTGCATAAGCTGTAGGGGAGGCTGTGTATGTTGCTTTTTTCTATGAATGGCAGAACTGTTGTAAACATTGCGACTGGCGAAAAGATTGGATCCTTGTCTTCATGCAACCTGAAGGTAGACGAGGAAACCGGAACAATTGAAGCCATTTTATTGCCTAAGTCGCGCCTGTCAGCGCTCTTTGCAAGAGATGAGTCAGACTATACGGAAATACCCTGGCAGAATATAAAAAAGATCGGAATTGACACAATAATCGTTGAAATATAGTGTAGGTAGCATATGAAGACTGTTGTACAAAAATACGGTGGAACGAGCGTAAGAAACAAAGAGACCAGAAGCAAGATTATCGTTAATGCAAACGAGGCCATATCTGAAGGGTACTGGCCTGTAATTGTGGTTTCGGCAATGGGTCGCTATCCGGAGCCATACTCTACGGACAAGCTTCTTTCGCTTGTGCCTGATCTGGCCAAAGCAGATCCAAGAAACAAAGATATGATATCATGCCTTGGCGAAATAATAACTGCTGTGATTGTCAGCGAGGAACTCTCAGCTGCCGGCCTGAAAGCTGCAGCCCTTACAGGCGGGCAGGCAGGCATAATCACAGACACAAATTACGGCGAAGGCAACATCATTGATATAAAGACTGCCCGCCTGCAGCGCTTTATCGGAGAAGGCATAATACCTGTGGTAGCCGGCTTTCAAGGCAATGACCAGAATGGCGAAATGATGACACTGGGCAGGGGAGGCTCTGACATAACAGCCACTGCTCTTGGCGGGGCGCTTAACTCCGGGCTTGTTGAAATTTACACTGATGTGGATGGAGTTATGACTGCCGATCCCAATGTCGTCAGCGATGCCCAGCTTATCGATGAAATCGAATATGAAGATATTTTTCTGCTAGCAGAATATGGGGCAAAAGTGATACACCCGAGGGCTGTTGAGTATGCAAAGATAGCGAATGTTCCGGTTGCAATACTGAATGTGGAATCATCCCGAAAGGGCCAGCACACAAAGATTGCCACTGCCCATGAGCTTCAGAGCACTACCACTTTTTCTGCAATTACTACGCTAACGGACAGAAGCCAGGTTGATGTAACATTCACAAGCCTTGCGCTTGAGGACAGGATGTTTAAGCGTATGGCAGACAGCGGAATATCTATTGATATGGTAAATATTCTCAGCGATCACCGCCTGTTTATTATTTCATCATCAGACAAGCCAAAGCTTGAGCAGGTTTTTGCTTCCCTTGGCGTTGATGCAGCAATAACGGATGGCTTTACAAAGCTGTCTGTATTGGGAAAAGCATATTCAGGAGTTCCGGGCATATTTGCAAAAATCATTGCTGCGCTGTATGGCAACGATATAACGGTTTACCAGTCCACTGACTCTTCAAACACCATCTCTGTTCTGATACACACAGAGCATGCAGAAAGAGCGCTTAACCTTTTGCATGAAGCGTTGATTTTGTCAGCCACTTAAGCTGGCAAAAGTAATATTTGCCTGCTTTCCCAAGTAAATATACTTATATGGGAAAGGAAGGCAGCTTGTGAAATTTAAATCAGTTTACAAAGCAGCGAGAAAACAAATGGCAGCCGGCGCAAAAGCGCTCGCATATGAGGCTGCCAAGGGCGCTGCTTTTTTAGTTCTGGCAACTATCTTTGCTTTGGCATTGTTCGGAAGATCCGGCATGCCCTCTAGAGCGGCATTTTCATTTATCGCATTTTTCGCCAAGTGCCTGTTTGCTTCGCTGGCCACTGACTACGCTAACGGCGACCGGTTCAGCATTGAATCCTCTTTTTATAAATGCTGCTACATAATCAAGCCTATTGCAGCTGCATGGCTGCCTCTTGGAGTTGCGGCGATGGCCCATCCGCTGATAGCGATAATAGCCTCGCCGGTATTTTTGCTCGTGCCGGCTGCGATTATTGATGGAAACCATGGCTATGGCGCCCTGAAGCATTCCATTTGGATTATTAAGGAGTCTTTTGGGGCTTACATGATCTTTTTGCTCCAAACGCTGCTTTGGGCTGCAGCCACAATAGCGAGTGCAGGAATCGCTTTTATGTATACTGTGCCGCTTGTCTCGATTGCATGCCTGCTGTTTTACGGCCAGGCAACCGACAAAGCGCTTAAGGATGTCATGAAGATTTACGAAAAAGCGCCGAAAAGCTAAATGCCCGAGTAGGAGCTTTGGTTTGATTATGCTCCGGCAGGAGTGTACAGGCCGGAACAACATGCTTTGGCTTTATTTTATTATATTGCCATTATTTAACTGTTACAATGTAATAATATTTGCCTGCTACACTCCCCGCTTGTGCTAAAATAGCTTCAGACTGACTAAAAGGAACCCATATGCTTTATGCTCTTATACATTGCCGATGTTAGGGATTTCTGCTCTGAAGAAGGCATATACCTGCTTTCTGAGGAAAGGCGCAACAAGGCGCTTCGCTACCAAAGCTGCCTTGACAGGGCTCGATCGATTGCAGGGGGCCTGCTGCTTCGCTTTCACTACGGGCTATACTCTCATAGCCTTTCGCACGGGCCTTACGGAAAGCCATACATCGATTCAGAAGCTGACTGCCTTATGCCGTTCTTTTCGCTTTCCCATTCCGGAGACTATGCGATGCTTCTGTGCGCAGACAATGAGTGCGGCGCAGATATTGAGAGAATTGTTGCCAACAGAAACTTTAAGGCGCTGTCAAGAAGGCTTGCCTCGCCTGATGAGCATGAATGGCTGGAACGAAAATGCTTTGATCTTGATTGCTTTTACAGGCTTTGGGCTGCCAAGGAAAGCGCTATAAAAGCATCAGGGAAAGGGCTTGCTGCCCCGACAAAGGCGTTTTCGATGCTGCCGCTCGAAAACGGGCCATATGAGGCTATGGGCAAGAAGTATTATGTGTCGTGGTTTTCTGTTCCAGGCTATGCAGCATGCATAGCTGTAGAGGGATCTCAGCCATGCGGGGAAGTAAGGCCGATAATGCTGAGCAAAAGGGATCTGCTTTACTAGGCCAAAAAAAGCGCTGCAGCAAAGCTGCACAAACATTGCAGCGCTAATGCCCCGAAAATATTTGCATGCGGGCCGGGCAACTGACTATTTCGCCGTGCTTTTTCATTGAAGCTGCATTCAAAGGGTTTCTCTGGCGCTTGTTTGGCCGCAAAATGCTGGCGCAGCGCTTTCCCTGCGTGTTTGCCTGCCTGCTGGCTGTTATAGCGCATTCGCTGTTTCATCGTAAGCTTCAAAGATTTTGAATATATCGCTTTGGCTCCAATCAAAACAGTGGTTAGAGCCAATTTTTAGCTTACTACTGCACTTTTACAGGCACTCCAGCTCGCTTGGAATCGGTTATTTTCATTGACTTTATTTTCACTTTACTTTATAATGCAGTAAGTTTTTAATTGTGCAGGCGACTGCTTTTGGCTTAAAGCCTTATGTAGCAAGTTTTTGCTTTTGTAGTTTTTAGCCCGCAGTTTGCTGTGCAATTTTTGCTTTTTCAGGCGGAGTGGGCTATATAAACTCCACCGAACCAACCCTTTTACATATTTGGAGGCAATCGCATGATCATATTGGCACCGATAAGCTCAGTATGCGCTTTAGCATTTGCAGCATATTTGGCTATGAAGGTAATGAAGCTCGAAGAAGGCACAGCGGAGATGTCTAAAATATCCCTTGCTGTGCGCATGGGTTCTGATGCCTATTTAAAGAGGCAATATTTATCTGTTGGAATCTTTTTTTGCGTAATGTTTGTTGTGCTGCTTGTGCTTGCATGGCTTGGATTTATAACAATCTTTGTGCCGTTTGCATTTGTTACAGGCGGCTTTTTTTCAGGCTTGTCCGGCTATATTGGCATGAAAGTTGCTACGCATGCGAATGTAAGGACAACAAATGCATGCATTACAAGCCTTAACTCCGGGCTGCGCGTTGCATTCAACAGCGGCACGGTTATCGGATTGGTAGTAGTAAGCCTTGGCCTTTTGGACGTAAGCTTCTGGTACTACTTATTAAATTGGTATTATACAAGCGTTCAGCCGGCAGCCAGCGATGCTTTAAGGATTCAAAGCATAACCAGCGCAATGCTGACATTCGGGATGGGCGCGTCTACAATGGCGCTGTTTGCGCGCGTTGGCGGGGGGATATTTACGAAAGCAGCGGATGTTGGCGCTGATCTTGTTGGCAAGATTGAAGCCGGCATACCAGAGGACGATCCGCGAAACCCTGCTGTTATTGCTGACAATGTTGGCGATAATGTTGGCGATATAGCCGGCATGGGATCTGATCTGTATGAATCATACGTTGGCTCGATTATTGCATCTGCTGCACTGGCAACTGCTGCCGGTTTGGGCGAAAGCGGCGTTGCCCTGCCTATTGCTATTGCCTCTGTCGGCGTTTTGGCTTCAATGTTTGGCACGTTTTTGGTCAGAACCGGTGAAAATGCTGATCAAAGCAAGCTTTTAAGCGCATTGCGAAGCGGCGTTTATTCAAGCTCGCTAATTATCGCCGTTGCCTCATACTTCCTTATTCGCGCTACACTGGGCGCCGGAAGCCTGGGCGTTTATTTTTCTGTTTTAATTGGCCTTGTAGCAGGAAACTTCATTGGCTTTGCTACAGAATACTTTACCTCTGATGCTTATAACCCTGTGCGTGAGCTTGCCCAGACTTCTACAACAGGGGCGGCTACAGTAATTATTGGCGGGCTGTCGCTGGGTATGCTTTCAACTGCAATGCCTGTTATAATTGTGGCAATAGTTGTTATATCCAGCTTCCTTTTGTCAGGCGGGGCCAATAACTACAGCCTGGGATTGTATGGCGTGGCCATATCTGCTGTAGGAATGCTTAGCACTCTTGGAATTACCCTTGCGACGGATGCGTACGGCCCTATTGCAGACAATGCTGGAGGCATTGCTGAAATGGCTGATCTTCCGGATGAAGTCAGGGAAAAAACTGACGCTCTTGATGCGCTTGGCAATACAACAGCAGCCACGGGAAAAGGCTTTGCAATAGGCTCAGCCGCTCTTACTGCGCTTGCCCTTATCGCAGCGTATAAAGAAGAGATAGAGCTGATCGCATTAAGAAAGAATATTGACTTCAATTTTGATCTGTCAATCCTTAACCCTCCGGTGCTCATAGGAATGTTTGTAGGCGGAATGCTTCCGTTCGTGTTTTCATCTATGACTATGAAAGCAGTCGGCCGCACAGCCCAAAGCATTGTTGTTGAGGTCAGGCGGCAGTTTAATGAGATTAAGGGATTGATGGAAGGCACTGCAGAGCCGGACTATAAGAGGTGCGTAGATATATGCACTCAAAACGCCCAAAAGGAAATAGTGCTGCCTGCAGTAATTGCCATTGCTTCGCCGATCATAGTGGGGCTGCTGCTCGGAGTAAACGCCGTTGCAGGAATGCTGTGCGGGGCAACTGTTTCAGGCTTTATGATGGCTGAAATGATGTCAAATGCAGGAGGAGCCTGGGACAATGCCAAAAAGCATATAGAGGCAGGCAAAGGCAACTTGGGGGGAAAGGGATCCGATAACCACAAAGCAGCTGTTGTCGGTGACACTGTTGGAGATCCGTTCAAAGACACATCAGGGCCTTCCATAGACATTTTGATAAAGCTTTTGTCTATGGTTTCAATCGTTTTCGCTTCACTGACGCTGCAATTGGCCCTAATGAAATAAAAGCAGCCTTGTGAAGTACGGCAGTGTTCGCAGTAAATACATTAGTAGGGGGAGATCATGTTTATAAAAATAGCGATGCTTGTAATATTTATAGCAGTAACTATTACAGTCGGCTTTAGATTCCGATCTCGTGCATCGGACGTAGCCGGATTCGTTCTTGGTGGCCATACTGTTGGGCCCTGGCTCACTGCTTTTGCATATGGGACATCATATTTTTCTGCTGTAGTTTTCGTCGGGTATGCCGGCCAATTTGGGTGGAGGTTTGGATTGGCATCAACATGGATAGGGCTTGGAAACGCCTTTATCGGCTCGCTGCTGCCATGGGTTATCCTCGGAAAGCGCACCCGCCTTATGACCCACCACCTAGGATCTAAAACAATGCCGGATTTTTTCGGCCAGCGCTACAGCTCAAAGGCTCTAAAAATCGGAGCGTCGATTATAGCGTTTGTATTCTTAGTGCCTTATACGGCATCTTTATATAATGGCCTGTCAAGGCTGTTTGTTATGGCATTCGGCATAGACTTTATATTTTGCATTATAGCTATGGCGATTCTGACTGGTGTTTATGTTATTTTAGGAGGCTATGTAGCCACTGCAGTAAACGACTTAATACAGGGAATTGTTATGCTTGGCGGCATTATTGCTGTTATCGGGGCAGTGCTGAAAGGAAACGGCGGCTTTATTAATGCGCTCAAGGCCATGTCTGAAGTTACAAATCCGGCAGCTGTTGCCGGCCTTGAAGCTGCGCCTGGCATCTATAATTCGTTTCTGGGGCCGGATCCGGCCAGCCTGCTTGGCGTCGTGCTGCTTACTTCGCTGGGGACTTGGGGATTGCCGCAGCTGGTAGGGAAGTTTTATGCAATAAAATCAGAAAAAGACATATTCCAGGGAACTATTATATCAAGCGCGTTCGCGCTCATCGTAGCTGGAGGCTGCTATTTTATCGGCGGATTTGGCAGGCTGTATGCAAACGCTATTGGCGTGACAGAAGCCGGTTTGCCTGTAGGCGGCTATGATGCGATTATTCCTTCAATGATGTCCCAATTCTCTGATGTACTGGTTGGCATGGTGATGGTTTTGGTGCTTTCTGCTTCAATATCAACACTTTCTTCACTGGTTATGACAAGCGCTTCTACGTTTACAATTGACTTTATGAAAGACAATTTCATTAAAGATATGGATGATAAGCTCCAGCTTATCATGATAAGAAGCCTTGTTGCTGTTTTCATCGTAATCTCTTCTACGATAGCAGTCATACAGTACAGAGGAGGGGTTGATTTTATCGCCCAGCTGATGGGCATATCATGGGGGGCATTGGCAGGGGCGTTCTTAGCGCCATTCCTATATGGCCTGTTTTGGAAGAGAGTCAACAAAGCCTCAGTATGGGCATGCTTTATATTCAGCATATCTTTGATGGTAGGCAATATATTCTTCCGCTCAAGCTTTCCTGCAATCATACAATCGCCAATTAACTGTGGCGCGCTTGCAATGATTGCCGGCCTTATAATTGTGCCGGCTGTTAGCCTCGTAAGCGCTGCTCCTAATAAAAAGCATGTTGACAACTGCTTTGCATGTTATGAAGTGAATACGGCAACAGCCAGAGCGGGCAATGCAAACAGCCGCAATGCCAGCAACCGAAGCTCCAGCAATAAAAAGAAGAAAAAGTAGAATTTGCTCTGCAATAGTATATTTGCACTTTAGCCTCTTTGCAAAAAGAGGCTTTTTTATGCTCTGCTTGAGAGCGCGCGGCGTTTATAGGGAATGCATAATGCCACTGCATGCGCAATGAATAATTCATAAGCGAAGGCATAATCATGCGATCTGAGCCGAACGTTCTAATAGGCCACAGCATCCTGGACAGCACTATCCCAAGTAGCTGGCTCATATGGCGAGCTTGTCAATGGAGGCCTAAAACTGCTTCTCTTCTTTCTCAAAAGCGGAGAGCCCGCTGCTTTCCTTGTTTTGCAAGCGCCTTGGCAGTAGCCGTTTTGTTGGATGGAGTATCTCTTTCAATAGCAAAAACCTCTTAAGGCCGCTGAAATTGCTTCTTTAGTGCGGCTTTGCGAGGTTTTATATCATTTGGGCGCTATCATCAGTGACAAATTTTGGGGCAGCTAACAAACCTGAGATATTTGCCTTTAGGCGATAGGGCCTTCAAGGGAGTCAAGCATCTCTATACCAGCTTTGGCAAGCGCTTTTTCAGCATTCTCAGGATAATCAACTCTTACTATTATAAGAGCTTTTCCATATTCGTTTGGCAGCGCTGAGTATGCATACTCAACATTTACGCCGTTATCATACAGAAGTTTTGTTACTGCATACAGCGTGCCTGGCTTGTTGCTAATCAAAACAGCGAGCACATCAGTAACTGTTACGATGAAGCCTTCCTCTTTAAGCGCTTGGGTAGCAGCGTCAGGATCAGTAACTATTAAGCGCGTAATGCCATACTCGCCTGTGTCGGCAATAGCAAGAGAAGTGATGTTAATATGCCTCTCATATAGAGCCTTTAGCAGATTGTTCAGCCTTCCAGGGCTGTTTTCAAGAAAAATTGATATTTGCTTTAGCATGGATTAATTATCCTTTCTTAAGTCTGTTACCCTTTTTGACTTGCCCTCAAAGCGTGTTATGCTCCCAGGCTCGCAAAGGCGTATTCGGCTTGATATGCCTATAGCCGATTCAAGCTTTCTTGATATTTGCTTTTCTATAGCATCTATGGCTGATATTTTATCGATCTTCATATCATCTGCCAGCTCAACCTTTATTTCCAAATCATCCAGGAAGCCTTTCCTAGATATTATAATCTCAAAATGGGGCTTAACGCCATCTATTGTGAGAAGAGCAGACTCTATTCGAGATGGATAAACATTCACGCCTTTTATAATCAGCATATCATCCGTTCGCGCTTTTACTCTCTCAATTCTAGCATGGGTGCGCCCGCATGCACATTCTGTACGGTATATTTTCGATATATCTCTAGTCCTATATCTAATAAGAGGCATTCCCTCTTTATTTATCGTAGTGATCACCAATTCGCCTTCTTGTGTATCTGCCTTGGCTTCAAGCGTGTCCGGATCAACTATTTCAACGATAAAATGATCTTCCCATATGTGAAGGCCGTTTTTATGTGAGCACTCCATTGCTACGCCCGGACCCATAATTTCTGTTAAGCCGTAAATATCAAGGGCTGTAATTCCCAGAGTTGACTCGATGTTTTCCCTGAGCTCCTGGCTCCAAGGCTCTGCGCCAAGTATGCCGTTTCTCAGCTTTATGCGCTTTTGAAGCTCCTTGTTTTGGCTTATCTGCTCGCCGAGGTAGCTTGCATATGATGGAGTGCACGCGATATGGGTCGTGCCCATGTCCGCCATCATCTGTAGCTGCCTTTCTGTATTGCCGCTGGACATTGGCATTACCATGGCGCCTATTCTTTCTGCACCGTAATGTATGCCCAGGCCTCCTGTGAATAGCCCATACCCATAACACACCTGCACTATTGATTCGCTGTCTACTTCAGCGCACCCAAGCGATCTTGCTGCGATTTCTGCCCAGGCATCAATATCCGCTTTAGTATAGCAATCAATTGTCTGCTTGCCAGTTGTGCCGCTTGAGGCTTGTAGCCGGGTGATCTCTGATAATGGCGCTGAGAGCATACCGTATGGATATGTGTCTCTTAGATCGCTTTTTTCTGTGAATGGCAGCTTTTGCAGATCGTCAAGTGATTTTATATCGTCCGGATGGATGTTGACAGCATCAAATTTTTCTTTATAGTAAGGCGAGTTGCTATATACTCTTTGTACAGTTTTCTTCAGGCCCTCTAACTGAATATCCCTTATTTGCCCTTGGGGCATGCTTTCAGCATTTTTATTATACATTGGCTGCTCCTTTCGTGTGGCGATCTGCTCAAATCCAATTAAAAAAACCTTTGCTTACAGCAAAGGAAATATACCACCTTTACAGGCTGATTGCCAGCCCTTTAACAGACACGCCGCTAAATGCATTAATATCCGATTGCCATATAACGGGGCAATTGCCGTCTGGGACTACTTTGCATTTTGCTTTCATCCCAGATGCTCCCAAAGGAACTTCCTTAACGTTTTCAGTACTGCATCCCACCATCACAGCTCTCTAACAATGAAAACTCGCTAAGTACTTTCTTTGTTCACTGCATTTTAATGAATTATATGCTAAGAAACGAAAATTGTCAATTCAAATGGCGATTATTTATATGGGCAGGAAAGTGCGAAAACGAGCAGGCTTGAGGCTAAGCTTCAATCAGCAGTGCTCTTGCATCAGTATTATCTGCGCTTATAAATTGTAAAATTTGTATTCAAATGAATGTTTCACATGCAACAGCAGGATTGTATTCTGTTTGCCAATCGCGGCTGCAACATATGAACTCCAGTTTGAATTAGGCATGCATAAGACGGTCTGCTAATATTTGGATTATTACAAATAGTAAAATACAGGAAAACAATAACAATGTAAATGCAGCCATTTTATCTTTTGTCTTATTTATAGCATGTAATACAAACAGTATGGCTCTAAATACAGATTTGCTGAGGGTTTTGAATTGGATTGCTCTTGCCTCACGACGATGCAAATTTTTGCTGTAATAATAGCAATAATGCATAAGCCAGTCTTAATTTCGGACTTGGGAATATGTTGGCTGTATGGCATTCGTTCATTGCCAAAACAGTCTGGCAAGCTGCTTTCGGAGAGAGCAGCCATATATTTGCTGCATACATCGCTTCGCCAATGTTATTATTTTTTTATAAAAATCATATAGATTTATGAAAGCGTTTGTGGCAAGCTATTTTTCCGCCAATGCTAAATACAGCAACTCCGGGAAGGAGCCAGTATCGGCCGAAATAACGGATCGCGGCTTTGTACCGCTTTAGCAGGCTTGTATTTTTTGAAGCAACAGAAAAAATTCTATGGGCTCTAACCGCATATGCTTTAACCTTGTGATCGAGTGCTTTGATAATCAACGGTTTTTACAAATAGGTTGCCTTTTGCCTGGAGCCGTTTGCGAGTGAAGTAGGCTACAGGGCTAGCATTATAAAATCTGAGCTGCTAATTGCAGTACTACAAGTGTTCCATGTGAAACAGATGTGTAGCTTAACTGAGCGAACTATGTGTTTGCCTAACTTAGCTGACAGACAAGCCTTACTTGCCCTGATATAGCTGCGAAAGGCATGTATCGAGCGCTCTGTCAGCCGCAATTGGGCTAAATGGCCCAGGCAGCAAAATAACCGACCATGCAACATAATCACTGCCAAAATCTTCCCGAGCTATAGCGCAGCTTTCGCTCATAGAAACGATTTCGCCATCAAAGCCAATTGCCTTAAATGCAGTAATAGAGTTGGGTGAAGAAGGCAGCAGGAACTCTCTGTTGTCTTTTGTCCTGCTGGGCTCTATATCGTATCCGGCAGCTTCGGGCCTCATATAGCTTTCTAAAACAGATGCTTTAACAATGTACATCACAGCTGCCAGGCTATTGTCTTCGCTATATACCGAGGCAACTCGAATGTCGTTGCTAAAAGTTGAGACCCTGCACGAAAACAGCTCGTGCATATGCTTCTCACCCTTTTGCGCTAGTTCGCCAGCAAGCACTATATCGTGGGGCTCTTCAAAAGTAATATCTAAAATAGCAGATATTGAGATCGCCTCTTGATTGCTTATGCCATTATTTGCTGCGTCATCATCATCGCCGTCGCATGCCGGCAAAGACAGCAATGCTGTCATCAAAAGCGTGATTGATATTATTTTAAGTATTGTTTTTTTCGCCATAGTATTTTAACAATCCAGTGTATAAACTGATTATTCATTATCACAGTGCTTTTTTGCATTTTATGCTGCAATGCAATTTCTGTAATTGTAAGCTTAAATACTTGCAATGTCAATGGCTATGGCCATTGACACAGGTGGAAATGAAATATATATTTCAATGAAAAGTACTAGTGAGCGAGTTCAATATGCAGAAAAAAAGGTATATTAGCTGGCAAAAGCGTCAATGCCGGCGCTGTATTAAATAGGGGCAAATGCAAGTTTTGCGGCTAAGGCAGGGGAGGTGGCAGCGGTATCGAGCATGAAATTCATTAAAACACTTAACCCCTGCGGCTATGCACTCAAGCGGTGAGATTGATGCAGTATAACAGCAGGGGCTGGCTTTGAAGCTAAGAGCCGGGAAACAAGAATCAATCGCTATGGCAGGTTTTGAAGGCTAAGCAATGCCATATCTGCATAAAGGCTTGCAGCTATTGGCAATGCGCCCTTGTCAACGGTAAAGCTTGGTGTATGCCCGCCTGCATCCCCTCCGGTGCCTACAAGAGCCATAACTCCGGGCATGTATTTTTGGTATACAGAAAAGTCTTCAGAGCCCATAGATATGTTTCTGGTGTAAAGCTCGTAAACGTTGGCGTCTTTGAGCTCTCTATTAAGCATCGCGCATAATGCAGCATCATTGTTTACGCAGCCGGTTCCATAATCCCATTCAATGTCAATATTTACATTAAATGCGATCTCAAAGCCTTTAGCAATCTCAGCTACTCTTTGCATGACAAGCGCCCTTGCAGTTTCGCTAAATGTCCTTAAAGTTCCCTTTAGGCGTGTAGAGGGCTCGAATACATTAACAGCCTTGCCTCCACTATGAAATGACGTCATGCTTAATACAATGCTGTCAGTCGGGTTAACATTTCTGCTGGCAATAGTCTGAAGCGCATTAACCAGCAGCGACGCAACGCTCACGGTGTCTATTAGGTTTTCAGGGTGGGCTGCGTGCCCGCCGACACCTGTAATGATTATCTCCAAGTTGTCTACAGCGGCATTAATGGCACCGCCTCTGACACTGATTTTTCCTACTGCAGACCACGAGGAATGTATGCCAAAGATAGCTTTGGCTTCATCGAGCAGCCCTGTAGCCATAACGGCTTCAGCGCCTTCAGCGTATTCTTCAGCAGGCTGGAATACAAGCCTTACTCTTCCGGGAATACTGCCCTCGTTTGCTTTGAGAAGCAGCCCTGCTCCAAATAGGCTTGCTGCATGAAAGTCATGCCCGCAAGCATGCATAACTCCCTCATGTTCAGATGAATATTCAAGGCCTGTCTCTTCCTCTATAGGCAGAGCATCTATATCAGCTCTCAGAGCGACAATAGGGCCTTCATTTCCAACCTCAGCTATGAGGCCGGTATCTAAGCTCGAATCAAGCACCCTTATTGAGTGCCTCTCCAGCTTCTCAATCAGGTAGGCAGTGCTCATATACTCTCGGTTGGATAGTTCCGGGTGTCTATGGAGCCATTCGAATACTTCGACCAGCTCGCTTTGTATTTCTTCTGTGACAAAAAATGGCATTGTCGCCTCCTAACGTATTAACATAACATTGTATTTTATTAAGTTCAAAAAAATATTATACATGCTATTATACCAATGCTATGCCTTATAGATATGCGCTAAAACGTATCTTGGCGCACTTTGCAACAAATAGCGTGTCTATCCCATATCATCCAGATCGTTACACAACCATAAGTGGCTTCTGCCGAAATGAATTGCAGCTTTTAAATGGATGAAATGATATTTCTATTATATGTATATACAATGCCTATGCTAATGCTAACTATCGGCCATCAGAAAAGCTGCATTAAGTTCAGCGAAATAGTAAGCCGCAGCCAGTTTTTTAAGCCACGCTAACAAGCGCAATATTAGAGGCAAGATATAATTATGGTTGACAATAGTTAGGTACATAAGCTATTATTTAGGCATCTAATAAAATAAACACGTACCTTACTAATCAGAAGGGAGACAAGCATGTGGACAGCATTAATGTATTGGAGAGCTTAAACAGGCTTGTACGCCTTACAAGAAGGTTTCAAGTAAGCCAAAGCAGAGACGCCCGCGGCCCCGGCCACGCATCCTTTGGAGACACTCGGCTTATGGGAGTGCTGCATAGAAGCGAAGGCCTTAGCGCCAAAGAGCTGGCAGAGATAATGGATGTGCGCCCTCCTTCCTTAAGCGAAGCTCTTGGAAGGCTGGAGAGCAATGGCGATATAAGGAGGGAGCGCGATGCCCTGGATTATCGGGTTAACCGCTTTTACCTTACAGACAAAGGCCGAAATGAAATTCAGAAAAGAGCAGATGACTACACAAAAATGCGCGATGCTATTGAAGAATGCCTGAGCGAAGAGGAGCGGGGCATATTCATAAAGCTTTGCGGCAAGCTGAGCAACCAGCTCACAGAGCTGACTGAAAAGGGGAATCCAAGAAGGCCGGGCTATACCCTGGGAACAATGGAATAAGAGAGCTGCTTACAGCAAGCCTGGCTGGTAGCCGGGATCAGTTCGAGCATGCTGCGCCGTTAATGGCGCCAAAAGCCTGATTAGTTTTAGCTTGACGGATCAGGGTAATGGCCAAAGGCAATGCCCTCTTCATCAAATGTTCTCTTTATTGCTTTTCTTACGTCACTGGTTACATCGTAGTTGGCATTGATGTCAGCAGTCCATACAGTAACCCTAAGCTCGATGCCGTATATTCCAAAGCTTCGCAAGTTAACGCTCGGGTTTGAGTTGGATACAGCACGGGGATGGTTTTTTACAGCTTCGGACATGATTGCGCATGCTCTGTCGAGATCAGCATCATATGAGAGCGTTACATCAACATACCCTGCAGACTTTGAATCAGTAAAATGGGAATTTTCAATAATATCCTTGTTCACAGCTGTATTCGTGATTATTAGCCTGCTATTTTGAAAAGTCCTCACTACAGTGTGCCGAAGCGTTATATCTTCAACAATGCCTGTAATTCCGGCATTGTTTAAGTGTATTCTGTTGTTTACTTCAAAAGGCTTAAATATCGATATGAACACTCCGTTAACGATATTGCTAAGCGATTCCTGGGCTGCAAGTCCGAATACCAAAGCGAAAATTCCCGAACCGGCAACTATAGTGTCAAACCCTTTTTCAAACGAAGGCAATTGGCTTAGAGTAGCTACGAAGCCCAAAAAGTACAAGGCAGCTGAAATAATGCTGTAAAGGAATTTTAAATTTATGCTTGCATCCATTCGCCTCTTTGCATAGCGCTTAAACAGGCTTGTTGCCGTTAAGGTAGCCAGCAATAAAAAGACCATGCGCAGGGCTACGAAGAGTGGGTGCAATTTGTCTATATCGAAAAATGATTCTGCCATAATAACAATTATAATAAATTAATTATGTATTATACCCTAATATTTGATAAATATTTTTAAATAAATATAAACGAAAGATGCTGCTAATAGCAAATCCTGAGCTATTATAATAGCGGTTTGCTGCGTTGTAACTAAAACCGGCATTACCGCCCTTTTGCCTTAGAAACAATTTCTATCAAAAGTTTAGCGGCTTTGGAAATCTCCTCTGGGAACCAAATCTGTAACAAAAGTAGGAAACATTTTATATGCAATCAATGCGCAGCCATATTACCAATCAAGACAAACGTATCAATACTACACTCGCAATAGCAGCGCTAGTTTTTTTGGTCACTGTTTCAGCATGCTTTTACACAACTTTATACCGAAGATCCGCAATTGGCAATAACAATCTTGAATTTGATGACAGAGGGCTTTGCCTTTCCAAAAACAAAGCGCCAATTAAATATGGCAGCATTAAAATTCTTGCAGTTTACAGCCAAAGCTATAAATGCATTTGGTACACAGTGGACAACAACAGCAAGCGAAAGATTTCTATTGGAGAGCCATGCGATATTGAAGTATTATTGGATGGATATTGGCATAAGATCAGACTAAAAGAAAATGAAGCTGTATGGAGTTCAGCGAAGACTGCTTTAGGCCCAAAGTCAAAGATGCGGTATGAGTTAAAAGCAAACTCCCTCGATTTCGAATTAAAAGGAGGGTTTTACCGAATAGTCAAAGAAATTCACGGAAAGCTGTATGCAGGCGAATTCACTATAGGCCCAACTCCAATCCCTGCAGAGCTTAATTAAACAACAATTGCTTGAAAAATTTTTCATTAAGGCAAGGCAAACCCTGCTTTTTTAAGACGTTCATTTTTTCTAAATTCGCCAGTTTCCGTCACTTGAGTTTTTGGCCTAAATTGTAAAACCCCTTCCACGGATCGCTCTGGCTTATGCGCTTGATCGCATTATTAATTTTAATGCCATCAGGCGCTACCTTGCCAACTTCATCCCATGTGATAGGCATTGATACACTGGCGCCCGGCCTTGCCCTAAGCGAATACGCTGCAATGCTTGTTGCCCCTCTTGAATTGCGCATCCAGTCTATAAAGATCTTGCCTTCCCTGTTATTTTTGCGGCTATTTGCAGTATATTTGCCAGGCCAGCGATCCTGCATCAGCTCGGCAACTTTTTTCGCAAAAGCATTAAATGCTTCCCAGCCGGAGCTTTTTGCAAACGGGACCTGAACATGGTAGCCTTTCCCGCCGCTTGTCTTGACAAAGCTCTCAAGTGACAGGCTGGCCAGCACTTCCCTCAAATCAAGTGCGCCTTTGCGAATTTTCGCAAGGCTCAAGCCTTCATCCGGATCAAGATCAAACACCATGATATCAGGCTTTTCAATGCTGCCCGCCTTGCTGCCCCAGGTATGAAATTCGATAGTGCACATTTGGGCTTCAGCCAACAGGCCTTGAGCGCTTGAGATATAAAAGAATTCCTTTTCCTCTCCGCTGCTGTCAGCTATAAGAGTTGTTTTTATGCCTGTCTCTGAGCTGTCCGGCCTTTTTTTGTAAAAGCTGTTTTCGTCGATGCCATTCGGGTAGCGCACAACGCTGAGTATCCTGTTTGCGCTGTATTCCAGCATTCGCTGCGAAACACTAAGATAATAGTTGGCTACATCCTCTTTTGTAATAGTAGGGTTTGCATACATTGCCTTACCGGGGTTTGATATGCGAACGCCTCCGACGACAATATCAGCCTGTGGCGCCTTGCCTTTAGGTGTTGCCAATGAAACAGCCTTTGGCAGGTTTGCGCTTTCCTTTGCAACTTCGCCGGCTTTTTTGTCCTGCCTCATACCCTTATAGCTTGCATGGCGGAGCAGGCCTTCATTAGTCCATTCTGTAAACTTAACTTCGCAGACAAGGGTTGGCCTTAGCCATATTGTTTTTTCTGTCTTTCTATTTTTCGGAGGATCGGCAAAGGGAGGAGTCTTTCTTTGCAGCTTTGAAAAGGATTTTATCAGATCATCCTTTTCCTTTTCACTGAAGCCCGTGCCAACCCGCCCTGCATATACGAGATTGCCGCCTTCGTAATAGCCCAGGAGCAGCGAGCTAAAGCCAATATTGCGCTGCTCAGACAGAGTGTAGCCGCAAACAACAAATTCCTGCCCGCTGGAGCACTTTATTTTAAGCCAGTCGTGGCTGCGTTTGCCGGAATATATTGAATCTGCCCTCTTGGCAATAATGCCTTCCATGCCGGCGTTTGCTGCTGCGATAAGGCATTGTTGCCCATTGCCTTCTACATGGCGGCTATACTTTATATTCGCCGGAGCGCCGTCAAGCAGTTGCAAAAGCGCTTCTTTTCTGTTTAAAAGAGGCACATTGCGCAAGTCTTTGCCATCAAGCGCAAGAAGATCGAATGCAAAGTATATGATATTTGCGCCATTAGGGTGCCTAAGATAGTTTTGAAGCATTTGAAAGCTGGCGTTGCCATCATCCCCATATGCAACAATTTCGCCATCAAGCGCTATTGCGCGCTTGCCTGCAAGCTCTTGCAGCGACATCGCTATTTCGGGAAAGCGGTGCGTATAGCTTTTGCCATTTCGAGAGTAAAGCGCAGCTTCGCCTCCCTCGATAAAGGCTAGCATGCGGTAGCCGTCATACTTGCTTTCAAAAACCCAGCCTTTGCCCCCGGGAGGCGAATCAGCAGGCATGGCAAGCTGGGGGGAGGCTGTGGAAAAGGGGTTTTTTTGCATGTTGTGTAAGCTTTCCTTTTCTATTTGCTTCATTGTATGGCTAGATCGTATGCTCTTGGTATAGGCAGATATGCCTGGAGTTTTCATTGCGTATTCATCATTTTCCTTAATAAGCAGCCAATTCTTGCTTTCCTGCTCACCAGAGGGCTTCATTTGCACCAATGCCCATTTGCCTTGAAGCCTCTTGCCATGCAGGGCAAACTTTAAAACACCCTTTGCCAAAGCGCTGCCAACATTCTCGCCTATAGGATCCCACGTTCCCTCATCCCAAAGCATAACCGTTCCGCCCCCGTACTCGCCCTTGGGGATCGTTCCTTCAAAGCCTGCGTATTCAATGGGGTGGTCCTCAACATGAACAGCCAGGCGCTTGTCTTTCGGGTTCAATGACGGGCCATTCGGAACAGCCCAGCTCAGAAGGGTGCCGTTGCATTCGAGGCGCAGATCGTAATGCTCCCGCCGCGAAGCATGCTTTTGGATAGCGTATATGCCCTCTGCTGCTTTCTGAGGGCGTGTTGGCGCGGGCTCGTTTGTTTTCGTGAAATCCCTTTTGCTTATATAGCCATTTAAGCGGTCAGATTGTTTCATGTGCTATGCCATCGCATTTCATTGGTTTATGCTATTTTCTGCATCGCTTTTGAAACTATGCTGATGAAGTTTATGGTTTCGAAGAGAAGCAATCAAAAAAACATAGCAGCAAGATGCTGTAAGCATGCCTGCTGCTATGAAAAAAAAGGAGCAACTGTAATAATAATATTCAGCAGCGCCAACGCTGCGATATTTTTTTATTTTTTGTAGAAAGCCTCACCATACTTAACAGCTTCGTCAGAGATCCAGTCCACATGCTCCTGGCCAACGTCGAATACTGCAGTCATGCCTGATGTGGAAAATACATATCCGCCATTCTTTGCTGATCTGTCCATAGCCCTTCTTACGGCAGCCCTGACAATAGCTTCGCTAGCGCCGGCAATGCCCGCAGGCCCGTTTGATTCCCATCCGCCTTCCAGTATCAGCTTATTTCCGTGGCGTTCTTGTATGCCTTCAAGATCATTAAAGTGCTGGGCAGGGTTCCATGCGCTAAGGCCTATATCGACGAAATCATCGGCTATCATGTCCGCTTTTCCGCAGCAGTGAATCTCTGCGACGCACCCTTCGCTGATAATGGCTTTTGCCAGCCGTGCGTGGTAGGGCTTAATCATTTCTTTATATGTAGCCGGCGATAAGAAGGTGCCATGCCCGTATGCATTGTCATCACAAAAGCATATGCTGTCAGGCTTTATATACCTTGCTATGTACCTTATCGCTTCCTCTTGCCAGGATGTTAGAACATCATTAAGCTCATGCCAGGCTTCCGGCTCTTCAAGCGATGCAATCATTGCTTCTTTATGCCCCAGAATGGTTGCCATCCACATGTATGTTGTGCCGCCTGTGCATCCGGTAAACAGATATTTTGTTCTTTTGTTTACCCTGTCCCAGTTGTCTACAACCGGCTTTGCAATCTCATTCCAATCATAGCTGGATAGATCAGGCAGCAGCGATGGCGGGAAGTACTCATGCCATTTAGTGATATCCGGCACCTTAAAAACGTCCGGAGCCGGCATCGGGCCGATTCTTGGATCAGATATTTCATATTCTATTCCAAAGATGTCAAAAAGCCTGGATCCGGCGCCTACCTGGTCCCTTGGCGCAGGCGCGGTGTCAGTCAGGTTTTTTCTTAGCTGTATTACCATTGGGGGGCCATACCCGATAGCCGAGCACCTCTCAGACAAAGGCACCCATTCCGGCACCAGGCCATCATATACCATTTGAAGGTTTTCGCGTTCTGTTAGCTTAGCCATTTTTTATCTCCTCACATATAGTTTCCGTTCTTGGCAGCCTGTTGTTCATCTAATGGCATTATGGCATTTTATGTTGGAAATTGCATGCGCTATCGCGCTAAAACTGAATATTTTTATTCATATTGCGCCTATTTCTGCCATGCCCTGTTGGCGAATATATGTTTTCTAACAGCATCTTCGCTATTGCATGTTTATGCGAAATAAAGTTACAATGTTTTTATGGCTCTTTATGATTTTAGGCTGGTTTGCGCAGCCTAAAACAATCAAGAGGCTGAACAAGTATTAAGTATCGAGGTATATTGTGCAATTAGTATTCGGAGGAGGGGCTCTTGAGGTAGGGGCAAGCTTTCTTTTGGCCAAGGTTGACGGCCTGAATATAGCTATGGATTGTGGTGTTCGCATGGAAGCAGGAAACCAGCTCCCTGATCTTTCAATTATCGCTGATCTGGGGGGTATTGATGTAATACTGCTTAGCCACGCGCATACCGACCATTCCGGCGCTCTGCCCGTACTGTGCCAGGAGTACCCTTCGGCAAAAGTCCATATGACCCATGCAACAAAGGATCTCATTCGAGTTCTGCTTTATGACAGCTTAAAGATAATGGACCGAAGAGAGGCAGAGATTCCCCTCTTCAGCGAAACCCAGGTTGAGAGGGTGTTTTCAAGCATTATCTGCCACTCGCCGAACAGGCCTTTTAGCCTGCTGGAAGGAAGCCAGGCGAGCGCTGAGTTTTATTCAGCGGGGCATGTAGCAGGGGCAGTAGGAGTGCTTGTCACTGGCGATGAAGGAAAGCTGTTTTATTCAGGAGACTTCTCCCTTACAGCCCAGCGCTCAGTAGGAGGGGCAGCTTTTCCGCGCTTGTCCCCTGATGTTGCCATCTTAGAGGCCACATACGGCGACAGGCTGCATGCATCAAGGGAAGTGGAAGAAGACAGGCTGCTTGATACCGTCATAAGGGTGGTTGAAAGAGGGGGAAAGCTCTTAATACCGGCTTTTTCATTAGGGCGCTCGCAGGAAGTAATAATGCTTTTAAACAGGGCGTTTTCGCTCAAAAAGCTTCCAAGCGATCTTATGGTTTACATTGACGGCATGGTAAATGACATGTGCCAGGTGTTTTCCCGCAACCCGAACTATTTGAGCCCTTCCTATGGCAGGAGGATCTTAAGAGGGCAAGAGATTTTTTATTCAGACAATGTCGTTGCAGTGGCAAAAGACCAGAAGGAAAGAGAGAGGATAGCAACCTCCAGCGAGCCATGCTGCATCATCTCTTCTTCAGGCATGCTTTCCGGAGGGCCTAGCGTGTACTATGCTGAAAAGCTTGCAGCAAATGAGAATAACTTCATTGCTTTAACAGGCTACCAGGACGAAGAGTCGCCTGGACGGGCTTTGCTCTCTCTGGCAACTGCAAAGGAAAAGTCCATAAAAATTGACGGCCGCGAGATTCCTGTTAAGTGCGAAGTAGGGCTCTATAGCCTGTCTGCGCATGCGGACAAAATCGAAATAGCAAGCTTGGCCCAGAGCCTGAATGCAAAGCAGATATTTTTAAACCACGGCAGCGAGGAAGCCCTCAATTCCCTTGCAGCAGCTATTCAAAGAGAGTTTCCAGGCAGGGTGTATATCCCCAAAAACGGCGAATTGTTCACAATTTCCCTTAACGAAGCGCCGGAAGCCCGAAGAAAGATTTCTCTTTTGAAAGTGGAAAAGCCAAATTTGGGCATGGAGGGCTTATGGTCGCATGTCTTTTATACTTACACTGAAAAGAAAGCTTTTTCAGTGGAGGATTTAATGGAGATCGGCCAAATACCTGAAGGCGAAGGGGCATTTGAGGCATTCAGGGACGAACTGAACGCTTCAAAACTTTTTGTTGCAGAGGCCAAGCGGCCATTTCTGTACCACGCAGCGCTTCCCGAAAGCAACAAAAAGGCGGCACAGCCTGCACAAATGGAAGGCAATGAGGCTTTATTGCTTGCCGACAAATATTTTGGCGCTGAGAGCGGGCTATATAAGAAAGGCCTGCATGAGGGGCAGACAATTAAGCTCTACTTTGACTTTCCGGTTGCACAAGCCAAAGCAGCGCGGCCTGCAATTATCGAGTATGAAAAAGCAACAGGCTGGAAGGTTGAAACAAATGACGAATGCCGCCCTGCCCAAGCTGAGTCGCTAATTGCCAGGCTTATTCGCGATGATTCACAAGGCAGCGCGTCGCTTGCAAAGTCGCCATCGTATTATCGCGATGAGGGGAGCTTTACTGCATCAATTAGCGGAAACTTGAATAATCCTGAAGCTGTGAAGAGGTCTTTTGAAGCCATAACAGGAATGAGGCTGATGTTTTCAGCCGAGAAGCAAAAAGCGCAGCAGAGCCAGAAGCCAAAAGCGGTTAAGCCGTCGTCGTTTCAGATGGAGCAGAACCAGGCATTGGCGGCAATTGACATAGGCTTTATGGGCCAGGCTCATAAGCCTTACAAGAAGGGGCTGAAAATGAGGGGCTCGCAGAGGGGCATAGAGGTTTCGTTTATAACTGAGGCTGTCGGGAAAAGATACCTTAGCCTGCTTGAGCAATTGCAATCGCAGACAGGATGGGAAATGTGGATAAACCCTGCGTCCAACCAGCATGAGCTGCAAAGGGCAGCATCAGAATGCCTTGCTGAGTATGGCATTACAGCAAAAAAGCTTTCGTATATGCCTTCAACCGGCGCTGTAAAAGCAGCGCTTGACAGCCCCGCTGCAGCCAGTGATCTTAAGGCTGCAAGCGAAAGCTTTGCAGAAATGACTGGCAGCACTCTGGAATTTTAGGCTGGCAGGCTCTTATGAAAGCGTGAATCGCAGTTAAAACAATATTTAGCTCTAAATGGGATAAAGCGCATAGCAGTTGATGCTATGCGCTTTGAATAAATTGGCAGAGATTCGTAAACGCTGTGAAAACTCACATAAAATGCTTTAGTTTGATGATTTTCTCTTCTTATAGGCTATTATAGCCGCTAAGCTTCCAAGAGATGACAAACCATAAGCGATTATGCTGCTGGCATCCCCGGTCTCTGGTGATATGCTGTCAGGTGAAACTTTTGGAGCTTTCTTTACTGTGTAGTAGAAGTTCACTACTGTTGTTTGCTTTGCAACTACTTCAATTACTTCGCAGTCTTTGAGAGCGATGTAGCCTTTTACATGCACAGGCTTAAGTATGTATTCGCCTGGGATTGCTTTAGGCTGTACTAATTGAGGAGCAATTGCTTCGCCTGTAGCTTTGTCGATATAGTTGACAACATAGCTTCCATGCGTAAAGTGGCCATGATCTTTCGTATAAAGCACGCAGATAACATTGCCGTGTTTTGATGGTACAAACGGGATTTTTCCTTGCTGCACGCCGCTGGCATAGCCGGCAGGCCTGAACATATCAAGGCATCCTTCTGCAATTCCTGCAAGCACTTTCCACTCAGCTCCCGGCTTAACAGTGATGTTAGCCTGGCCGATTGGATGTGTTTTTAGGCTGTCTTTGTAGTAAACAATTGTCAGGTGGCAGAGATCTTTCTGCTCCTTAATATATAGAACATCAATGGTATTCTTGCCTGCTTTAACAACATAAGGCACGCAGCCTTGCTGTACGCCGCTGAAGTAGCCAGCTGGCTTGAATTTGTCAAGGCTTCCTTCGCCAGGCCCGTTAAGCAGCATTATTTGAGATCCAACATTTACTACTAATGATGATTTTCCAACAATATGCTTGCTGTCAACACAATCTTTGTAGTATACAATTGTAAGCTCTGCACACTTGTCAGGTTGCTTCTTGCAGTAAAGCACGTTAATGATGTTCTCGCCCGCTTTTACTATATAAGGTATATCGCCATACTGTATGCCGCTCAGGTAGCCTTCAGGCTTAAACTTGTTGAGGCTGAAAGCGTCCAGGATAACAGAGTCTCCAACACTGGCTGCAACTTTGCTGCTTCCAAGTGGCTTTGTGGCAAATGAATCTTTATAGTAAACAACAGTGAGATTCGCTGGCTTGGCTTGCTTTGTATAGACAACATATATGGCATTGTCGCCAGGTTTCACGTGATATGGCACTTTTGGCTGCTGAACGCCGCTTGAATAGCCGTGTGGCTTATATTTGTCAAGGCACATGTCAGCGAATCCGGGCAGTAAGGTAATCTGGTCGCCGACTGGCACTTGCAGATAAGTGTAGCCAAGAAGCTTGCCTGTTTCTACGCTATCAGCAAAGTAGTAGATTTTCAGGTTTGCAAGCTTTGGAGCCGGCAGTTTGCAGTACACTACATCAATGTAGTTTTTGCCATGCTTCAATTCGAAAGGCTTTGTTTCAACTCTGCCTCTGTCATATCCGTCTGGCCTGCACCAATCAAGGTTGCCTTCAGCATATCCGTCTTTAACTGTCCAAATGGAGCCCGGCTTGCCCACTATGCATGTTTCAGCTATTGGTTTGCCATAAACTCTGTCCTTGTAGTAACGGATAGTTAAGTCGCAGTCTGGTGCCGGAATTGCCGGATAAACAACATCAATGACATTTTTGCCCTTTTGGACCTTGTGTGGGCCCTTTTGCTGTCTTCCGCCTTCATATCCGCTAGCAGGCTGGAATTGGTCGAGCACAGCGTTTGTTAGCGTTATAGTTTCGTCCTGGGTTGCTGTTATGGTAATTGTATTCGTCAGGTTGTTTTCATTGACAACGTCAACATAAAAATTAACTGTGACATTTACAACCACTGGCTGAGGCTCAACAACAGGCTCTGTCTCAACAGGTGGTTCTTCTGGTTCTGTTTCAACAGGTGGTTCTTCTGGCTCTGTCTCAACAGGTGGTTCTTCTGGCTCTACGGGCCTTTGGCGGCCACCGCCCTGGCCGTTGCCATTCTGGCCCTGGCCGTTCTGGCCCTGGCCATTTTGGCCCTGGCTGTTGCCGCCTTGGCTGTTACGGCCCCCCTGGCCGTTTCCGCCGTTGTTGCTTGCGTAGGCTGGTACTGCAGCTACAAGCAGCAATAATGCTAATAAAGCTGCAAACATTCTCTTTTGCATAATTATTACGCGCTGGTTACGCCTGATGGCGAGTGGGATATTTGCGCGCCCTCCCTTTTATTAGTATGCTTAAGCATTACATTATGCAACGCTTAACGTTGTGCACATTTTGCTCTAATGCAATTCGCATTTGCAATTGCATTTGAACACTCCTTGTGCGCAGGAGCATTAGCTACGATCTTTCCATAAGTGTGAATTTTCATACTGCGCAAGATAATTCTAGAGATAAAAGGTTACATTTTGGTGTCTTCTGCACTAAGTATTAATTATTAATCAAATATTAAGGAAATTAAGAATATAAAAGTACTTATTAATATGAGAAACTAGATAAAGTTGGATGAATTAGAAAATCGTTAACAGAAAATGTACATAAAAAGACAATTTAGACAAAATAAAGATAATTATATTTTTAAATAGATTTCGGACAATTTAAATTGAATAAATTTCCAAACGAAAAATTGTGGTTTCGCACGTGTGATTCACGGTTTCAGCATGCCTGCCAAATTACTTAAAAAGAGATATATTTGCTGTGAAGCCAGCAAATTATTAGCACACTCCCACGATCTCGCTGCTTGCAGCTATAGCTGCTCCAGCCAAAGCAAAAAGCATGATTTTAGCCTTGCGCAGGCAGTGCGCCAAAAGGCAAACGATCTTTTATTTATTAAGGGAGCGCATTCAGGCTGTCTTTGCAATCGCGCTTGCAGCGCGCTATCTTGCCTAGAGAGGTTTGCATAACCGGGGGACACAGAGAACTCTCCTGTATAGAGCTTGCCGCCTACTTCTTTTATAATGCGGTAGCGAATGTTTCCATGCTCAAATCCAAGGCTGTATAACCTCTTGCAGAAGCCAGATGTTGAGACGAATCCTCGTAGATGTTGAGTTTTATAATTGAAATTCTGTGTAAAACAGGGCTGTACAAAGCCGCTACAGCATAAATGGCACTGCCTTTTTTTGGCTCATGGCACGCCAAAAAGCTTGCATCGTATGCTGCTAAAGGCATGGTTTTTTAGAGGATTTATCCCGATATGGCGGCTAGCTGGCTGATTGTGAGAGTATTATTCACAAAAAGTTGATATTTCTTCAAAAAGCTATCACGAAAAAACCTAAAATAAAACGTTGTGGTTTCACACTGTAAGTATATACTTAAGCCGTGGAAGCGTTTTTCACAATTATCTCTCTTTCGTCTCACCGGTAATCTCCCGGTGAGATTGTTTTTTATTTGCGTTCCACAATCCACTTTGAATATTTAACAAGGAAAATCCAGACAAGCAGCGCACTCGATGCAATATGCACCATTGCCAGCTCTAAATACAGCACAAAGCTGGAGGCTCCTGCTTTATCAAGAAAAAAGAGCATTATGCAGTTTAGGCCGATGTAAGCAATGCAAACGAATGACTGAATGAGCGTATTCATGCCCTTTACTGCCTCTGCAGGGCTTTCCCATTCTGTTCTTGGCCTTGAAATATCTATAACAGCGCCAAACAATGCAACCGGCATCGATGCCATAAAAGCATAAACTACAGCAAGCAGGCTGGCAAGCGCGCCAAAGCCAAAGTAAGCAGTCAGTGCAATAAACACAAGCAGGCAGGAAGAGGCAATTAATGCAAATGGGGCTATTAGCCTGCCGATAAGCTGCTCTGATGCTTCAACGGGGGTTGTTCGGCTGATCCAGATGGCCTTGCCCTCCCTGGAAAATGTTGTCGAGGAAGGGGATGAAATTGTCAGCAGATAGCATATGCCAAGAGATGCGTACAGGATTGCGATATCGGGTATTTTGCCAATAACGGCACTTAGGTCAATAGCTGCGCCCCTTGCATCAATCGACAGGATGTAGGCAAACAGCAATGGCAGGATAAACACCTGGCCAAAGGCGTTGAATGCAAACGTCGGGGTCCTGATTAGCGTTTTCAGATCATATAGGGCAATAGACAGAGCCTTTGGCCTTGACTTCGTAAAAGCCTTTGCCGAAAACTCCGCCCTCTTTGCTTTTGGTGGATCTATGCCTTTGCCCGAAATCGCTGCTTTTAGGTAAAACAGGCTGCTGGAAAGCGCAGCAAGCGCAAAGCTGGCTGCGCATACTGCCGAATAGGCGCATAGATTGGCAAAGCCTGCAAAGCTGGCATGCTCAGTAAGCGCTCTTGAGGCGAATAGGGCAGGAGGGTAGCTTTTTGAAATAGCCTCAACAACAATATGGCTGTTTGAGTATAGCAGCGCCATCACTTGCGCGCTGCTTAAGCCTTGCATGCTGCTTGTGCCCTTGCGCATTAGGATATTGATTCCTACAGTAAATGCAATAGACAGTGCTGTTGCGATGCCCTGAAGCCAGTCTGAGCTTACGCGAATAGCAAAAACCCTTACAATCACGATGCAAAGAATTGCTGCTATTGACAAAGGCACTATTGGGCACAGCAGAAGGGCAGCTATACAATATATATAGTACAAAGGGCTGACAGCTTTGAGCATCGGGTATGCTATGAGCGAAGGGCCTATAAGCAGCGCTATAAACAGGTACTGGGACACAAGCACCCTGATAAGCTTGGCTACAGCTATAATAGAAGGCTTTATCGGCATTGAGATAAGCATTGAATTGTCATCTGAGTTAAAAAAAGTAGTAAAAATATACGCAGTGCTGGCCACAAACATGCCAATAGAGGCCCCTATCATAAGGGCGGCAAAAACAAACCCGGGCTGGTTGATTATAATAGCCCCTGATATAAGAGAATAGCATGCATATGCAAACATCCCGTATGAGGGAAGCACTACGATGATAAGCAATGCAAATGTAACGGCCCTGGCCACAGGGCTCTTCATTCTTGGCAAGTTGGACGGGCTGATGCCTATGTCGGTTTTTAAAAGCATTCCCAATAGCGAAGCCAGCTTATGCATCTGTAAGCTCCAAAAAGATTTCCTCTAAAGTTTCGTCTTTGCCGCCACGCAGCTCATCAAGCGTCCCTTGCGCAATAAGCGCGCCATGCTGGATTATGCCTACGCGAGAGCAGAATTTTTCTGCCACTTCAAGCACATGTGTGGAGAAAAATACTGAAGCCCCGTCTTCGCACATTTCCTTAAGCGTCTCTTTAAGGGCGTGCGCGCTCTTGGGGTCAAGGCCAACCATTGGCTCATCCAGCACCATAAGCTTTGGCCTGGTCAGCAGAGCGCCTGTGAGGGCCAGCTTCTGCTGCATGCCATGCGAATAGCTGCCTATTCTGGATGACAGGGCATCATCTATATCAAAGCTTTTTGCATGCTTGTGGATAATATCTGCTCTGTCGCTTCTGGGAATATCATACATATCGCCGATGAAGTTAAGGTATTCAGTGCCTTTAAGCTTCTGTGGCAGATACGGGCTGTCCGGAACATATGCCAGCATTTTTTTTGCAGCTATCGGATCGTCTGAAATATCAATGCCGTTTATCTTTATAGAGCCGGAATCGATTCTCAAAACGCCGCATGCCATCTTGATGGTTGTCGTCTTGCCTGCTCCGTTGGGGCCTATAAAGCCATAGATCTCGCTGGCATTAACTGTAAGGCTAAGAGACTTCACTGCCGCTGGAGCATTGCGTGCATATGATTTTGTTACATTATTAATGCTCAGCATTTATTTCTCCAATGGTATCACTATCTTCACCTCAACCCGATCCTCATATTGAGTCTCGGCATAGCCTGCGTCGATGCCGGTCTTTTTAATGGAATCGTAGGCTTGTTTTATGGTGTTCGTATATATCTTATAGTTAAATATATTTTTTATGTTCTTTTTCTGCGAGTTAAGCATTACTTCCCGCTTCATCTTGTCAACCAGCTCTTCGGTCTGGCGCACATTAAAGTCTTTCTTTATTATCTGCTGAAGCGCGCTTAGCCTCTGGGACTCCTCAGGTATTTGCAGCAGTGCCCTTGCATGCCGCTCAGTAAGCTTGTTTTGGAGTATAACCTCCATCGTTTCGTCTCCAAGCCTTAAGAGCCTGAGCTTGTTGGAAATAGTTGACTGCTTTTTGCCTACTTTTTCGGCCAATTGCGATTGGGTGAAGCCATATGTTTCCATCAGCTTGGTGTAAGCTCTGGCTTCTTCAAAAAAGTTTAGGTCTTCCCTTTGTATGTTTTCAACCAGCGTCATCAGCTCAAGCTGCACTTGATCTGCTTTGAGTATGACGCATGGCACCCTGTCAAGCCCGGCTATCTTGGCAGCTCTAAGCCGCCTCTCTCCTGATATAAGCAGATACACGTCATTGTCTGTCTCTCTTACGGACAAAGGCTGTATAATGCCTACAGCCCTTATGGACTGCGCTAGCTCCTCTATTGAATTGGCGTCAAAGTTGCGCCTTGGCTGGTTCTTGTTGGCGATTATATTCGTTATTGGTATGAGCCTTAGCTCTTTAGCCATCTTGCTCATGTTTGGCAGCACTCTAGCCTTTCTGCATTGTTTATTTGATTTGCCATATCTACCTTCCTAACTGGCCGTGCTTTGTTGATGTATATAATAAGCACTAGATGCTTTGCTCGCTTTCAAGCTTTTTAAGCGCTATAAGCAGCATTTGGCTGTCAGCAGGGGAGATGCCTCCTATGCGGCTGGCCCTTCCAATGCTTTCAGGCCTTTGCTTGGATAATTTCTCCCTTGCCTCAAGGCGCAGGTTGGGCACGCTGCTATAGTCAAACCCCTCCGGTATCAGCTTGCTTTCAGACTTAAGAAAGTCATCGCGCTGCTTCTTTTGCTTTTCGATGTAGTCTTCATAGCGTACCTGCAGCTGCACTTGCTGTATGGTTTTCAGATCAAGCGCAGGCCGTGACAGGTCTATTCCCTCTAAATCCGCGTATGAGATTTCGGGCCGCTTTAACAGGGAATGCAGTGTGGCAGGCCCTTTGAGCGCAGCCGAATTTGCACTGCTTAGCACTCTGTTTACTTCCTCTGAGGGCGAAACATATGATTCTTTCAGGCGCGCTTTCTCTGCCTGGATGGCTTCCTCTTTTTCAAGAAGCGCGCTGTATGCTGCCTCCGGCACAAGGCCGTGCTTATAGCCGTATGGCATAAGGCGAATGTCAGCGTTGTCCTGTCGCAAAAGCAGCCGCAGCTCAACACGGCTTGTCATTATCCTGTACGGGTCGCTTGCGCCTTTCGTAACGATATCGTCTATCATGACGCCGATATAGCCTGCCTCCCGGCCGAGCGTAAGCTGCGGCTTGCCATGTATATGCTCAGCTGCATTTATCCCTGCCACTATTCCTTGCGCCGCAGCTTCTTCGTATCCTGATGTAGCGTTTATCTGGCCTGCGCAAAACAGGCCTGATATGGCTTTTGTTTCAAGTGTCAGCTTAAGCTGCGTCGGATCTATTGCGTCGTACTCAATTGCATATGCGCTTCGCATTACCTCAATGTTTTCAAACCCCTTTATTGTTCTGAGAAATGCTTCCTGAACATCCTCAGGCAATGAAGAGCTAAGCCCTTGAAGGTACATTTCATCCGTGCCAAGCCCTTCCGGCTCAACAAAAAGCTGGTGGCGGGGCTTTTCTGCAAAACGCACGACCTTGTCTTCTATTGAAGGGCAATAGCGGGTGCCAACCCCCTGTATAAACCCTGAGAACAAAGGGGATCTATGCAAGTTGGCGCGTATGGCCTCGTGTGTGGCTTCATTTGTATAGGCAAGGAAGCAAGGCTCGTTTTTATAGCCTATTTCCTTTGTGCTGAATGAGAATGGCGTAATAATGCGGTCGCCATACTGTGGCTCCAGCTTGGCAAAATCAATGCTTCGCTTATGGGCGCGCGCGGGTGTTCCGGTCTTGAGCCTCTGTAGCCGGATGCCATTTTTTTCAAGGCTCTCGCTTAAATATTTCGCATTGCTAAGGCCGCTGGGCCCTGAGTCATATGCTGCTTCCCCGATGACTATGCGCGAGCGAAGATATGTCCCGCATGCTAGAATTACTGCTTTTGCCTTGTATAAGCCGCCTGTTTTCGACACGATTCCTGTAACCTTCGAGCCCTGCGTCTCGATTTCCACTATCTCAAGCTGCTTAAGGAACAGGTTCGGCTCGCTTTCCAAAACTTTTTTCATTCTCTGCGAATACGCTTTTTTGTCCGCCTGGGCGCGAAGCGAATGCACAGCAGGCCCCTTGGATGTATTGAGCATTTTTGACTGTATATACGTAGCGTCAATGTTTTTGCCCATTTCTCCGCCCAAAGCGTCTATTTCCCTTACCAGATGCCCTTTGCCTGTCCCTCCAACAGAAGGGTTGCATGGCATTAGCGCCACTGAATCCATATGAAGAGTAGCCAGCAGGACCTTGCAGCCTTTTCTTGCAGCAGCAAGAGCAGCCTCGCATCCCGCATGGCCAGCCCCTATTACAATGATGTCGTACTCTCCGGCAAAAAATCCAGCCATAATCTTTATCTCACTTGCCTAAACAAAATTTTTCGAAAATCGCATCTATAACATCCTCACTAGCAGTTTCGCCAGCGATTTTTCCTATTTCGCTTAAAAATCCGCTAAGGCCTATGCAAGCCAGATCCGCTTCCAGGCCTATGTCTATACAGTTAATTGCTGACTCAAGGGAGGCTTTGGCTTCCCTGAGCGCTGAAATATGCCTCTCGTTGGCTGCAAAGCCAACGGCTGCAGCTTCAGAGCATTCAGCCCTGAGCGCTATAGCCTCGCAAAGGCTGTTAATATTCTCTCCAGTAAGGGCGGAAATCTCAATAACTTCAGCATTTTTTCCATCAAAGAAAGATTTAGCCTCGCTTGATATGCCAAGGTCAGCTTTGTTTAAAAGCGCTATTGCGCTGCTGCCCCCATACTCGCCCCATACGTCTATGTCATCTTGCTCCAGCGGCTTTGAGCCATCTACGACAAAGAGAAGCAGATCCGCCTCAGCTATAGCCATCACAGCCTTGCCAACGCCTATTTTTTCAATTGGATCCTCAGATTCCCTCAATCCGGCAGTATCAAAGAAGCGGACTGCAAGGCCTCCAATATTGGCATAGCAGTCCAGCACATCCCTTGTCGTGCCTGCTATGTCTGTTACAATTGCCTTGTCTTCTGAGGCAAGGGCATTTAGGAGCATCGACTTGCCGACATTTGGCTTGCCGGCAATGACTGCTTTGAAAGAGCTTCTCATTACTTGGCTGCGCTCAAAATCTGAAATAAGATCATCAAGGCTTAATGACAGCGAAGACAGCCTCTCAGCGAGCTCATTTGCTGAAAGCGATGTTTCTTCATACTCCGGGTATTCTATTGAAGCTTCAAGGTGGCTAAGGATTTCAAGGCCCTGCCTTGCAACGCCTGAAACAGCCTGGCCCATTTTGCCGGAAAGCTGGCTTAGGGAAGCCATTGCCATTTGCTCAGTAGCAGCGTTGATTATGTCAGAAACTGCTTCTGCCTGGGCGAGATCAATCCTTCCGTTAAGGAATGCCCTTTTAGTAAACTCCCCGGGCTCTGCAAGCCTGGCGCCGCAGCAGATTGCCGCCTCAAGCACGCTTTTTGCGCACACGAACCCGCCATGGCAGTTTATTTCAACTACATCCTCCCGGGTGTATGTTTTTGGCTGTTTCATTATGCTTACAAGGGCTTCATCCAGAACATCCCCATTATAGGAAATAAGGCTGTATACAATGCTGTGCGATGGCTTTGCGAAAAGATCCTTGCCTGTCAAGCGGCAGGCAATATCATACGCTCTATCCCCGCTAAGGCGCACAATCGAAATTCCACCGAAGCCCGGCGGCGTGGAAACTGCTGCTATCGTATCAGAAAAATCGCTCATATCTGCATTATAGCAAAGGCAGGAAATAATGCGAACAAAACTGAAATTGTATGGTGCCAACACAGCGCGCTTGTCACGGCCAAAGCCTTGACTTACAGGCTGCTTGGCAATAAACTAATTTTAGGCGCTAGCGCCATGTTTTTAACAGGAGGTAAAAAAAGATGAATTATTGGTCATTAAAAGCCCAGAAGCAAGCCTTCCTATTTCTTACAGGCATAGCCGCAGGATTGGCATTGCCTATAATAATGGAGGCACAGCCTCTTCGCAAAGCAATAACTGCAAGCGTTGCTGCTTCGCTTAGGCTAAGGGAAAGGGCAGAGAAAGCTTTCGAAACAATCATGGAGGAAGCTGAGAACCTCAATTCTGAGTGCGACTGCTGCTGCGATGATGATATTGTTGAAGAGATGTTTGATGAAACAGAAGATGAGATTAGCATTGATGGCGAAGCTGAAGTTGGCGAAGAAGCTGCAATTATAATTGAAGAGGAAATTGCAGACGGCGGCATTGATGAAGTAATAAACGAAGCTAGCGATATCACAGCTAAAGCCTTTTTCGAAGACGAAGCAGACGATAGCGACGAGGAAGCCTAAGCTACATAGCTTTAGGCAGGCTTGCCTGCAAAAAAGCGCTTAATAATGCGCTTTTTTGTTTTTTTAGCATCTATCCCACTGTGCTGATCTATGGCCTCTTTCATGTATACAGTGCCAATAAGCATGTCATATCTACATAGAATTTCAATTGTAAACTCTGCCTCTACGAGGATTCGCCTCAACATCTGAGGGGAATCACGCTGCGATGCCTGGCAGCGATAGCGCTGTTGCTGCGGCCCTCGCTGCCAGGGCGCTGAAATGCCGCGAGAGGCATATATGCAGCAAATGATACAGCTCTCTAGCTTGACATTTTCCATCTTTATGCTACAATTCTCATAATGATCTATAGTATTTCGAGCCTTTTCTTTCTAAGGGGAAACCTACGAATAAAAGGCCATTGGGTGTTAGCGGAAACGCTTGCGCCTCCCGCGTTTGGAAAGAAATGCTTATATATGATATAAATTCAGCACTTTCATATGCATGCTTTCAAAGCGGGATTAATCGCCCGTTTTTTATTTGCTTCATAAATAAATAGAATACTGAGGTTTTGCCTATGAAAAAAACTGCTCTCTGGCTTGCTCTTATAACTGCATTTTTTGTTGGCGCATGCACCGGCTCAAAACCGAAAGAGGGGCAGCCTGCTTATATTGAAAGGGAAGCTCTCTATATTTATATCGATGGAGTGCCCTCCAGGGAAGGCGGCTATAAATACTCTGACATTAGCTCTAAAATGAAAATGATAAATATCGCAGGCACAGATTACTATGCAGCCACTGTAGAAGGAATTCTCGGCAAGGCTTACAAAGGCATAAAGGGCGCTTTTCTTGAGTCGCTTGATGGCCAGGCTGCATATACAAGCGATGCCGGCAAGCTGATCATAGCCGCGTTTGCAGTTGAGGATGGCGAATATATTCCAGTTGGGCTAAATGGCGCTATGTCTTACGCAGGGGTAATAGAAGGCGGTGGCAGCGCAGACGGCGTTTCGAAAGTATATCTGCTGACAAAGGAAACAGGCTTTGATGTTGAAATCCAAAGAGACGGAGTTAAAATCGGCAGCCTCTCGCTCGAAGAGTTCATGAAAGCAACGCCAGTAGGCGACGAAACAGTGCCTACAGCGATGTATGATGGCTCTTTTTTGTACAACAGCGGCTCAGCAACTTATGAAGGCCGCTTTTTAGGAATAAGCTTTGATATAATGCATGCCAAGCTTGAGAGCCTTGGCATGCACGTTTCGGCCGAGGGGACTGTTGAAGCTGAATTTTACGGGACGAATGGAACGGGCAATGTTGGCAAAAATTTCGAATATTCAGCCAATAAAGACGATCCCAAATACTATGGGTCGACAAGCTTTTTTTGCATGTTTGACGGCATGGCATACAATAGCATAACTACTGATATCCCAATCGGGTTGAGCGCTTTCATTAACGGCACAGGCAGCCGTTGGGTAACATACAGCCTTCAAGCGATAAATTTTGTTACTGAAACAGAAGAGTGATACATATGAATTTGAGAAAAACAACTGCATTTGCTCTTGCACTTATGAGCTTGGCGCTTTACTGCTCATGCGCGGTTAGTGCGCCTACAGCCGGCAGCACGATTGAAATTGAAGATCTTATTGGCAGGGCAGTAACAGTGCCCATCGATCCCCAGCGAATTGCCGCTATAACAGGCCCTTCATATGAGATGGCCTATATGCTTGGGGCAAGCAGCAGGATTGCTATGGTGAAAAGCGGCCATACAACAAACTATCCGTTAGCCCTGCTGACAAACCCCAGCCTTGCTGATTGCTATGGCGTTGCTGCCAACCCCAGCTCAACAGTAAATATCGAAGAATACCTTAGCTGCGGCATAGACCTGGTTATTTATTATGACAACAGCAATGAGCTTAAAAAGTTTGGCTCAGTAGGCATTCCTGCTGTTGTGCTTACTCTTAATACCGGCCTTTTTGACACACTGGACGCTGTTGTCTCCCAGTCTCTAAGCGAATACATACAAAATTCTACCGCTGCGGTGGAAAAGCTAGCCAGCATACTGGGCGGCGACGCAATCGATAAGTGCGATAAATGGAAAGCTTATGTCGCTGAAAAAACTGCAATGCTGTACGATCGCACATCATCTATGCCGCAAAGCCAGCGAAAGAGCGTATATTGGGGCAATACCTGGGGGGAAAATGTGCTGGCGACATACCCTCTCACAAACAGGTATTACGAAATCTGGCTTTGCGGCGGCAACCTGCTGGGACCTACAATTGGCAACGGGAATTTTCCCGAAGTGACTTCCGAGCAGCTATTTGCCTGGGATCCTGAAATAATTCTGGTTGACAACCACGGAAACTATCCTGAGCTGGTAATTCGCGATATGTACAGGGAGGGTTCCCGCTGGGAAAGCTTAAGCGCTGTAAAAGCCCAACAGCTCCATAGAATTCCCGCAGGCATATTTTTCCTGGACAAAGGCACAACGACTACTCTCATGCTGTTATGGCTTGCCACAATAGTTCAGCCGGAACTGTTTGCTGACATCAATATTATTGAGGAGATTCAGTACTATTACAGCGAATTCTATGGATTTGAACTGAGCAGCGAGCAAGCAAGCCGTGTTGTTGAAGGGTGGTACGAAAGAATTGGCGATGAGCCTGATTATGATTAGCGCACAAGAAAGCAGTAAATTTGAAGAAAAGAAACCAGCGCCAGGGCTGTGGGCGCTTATGGCAGCGTTTCCCGCATGCCTGTTTGTTGCGTCCCTGTTTCTTGGCCGCTATTATGTGCCTGCCAGGCATGTAATCGGCATCTTGGGCAAACACATCCTGGGGCTTCGCGTACAGCAGGATTGGCCCGTGAGTGCCGAAACTGTAATAATCAACGTTCGTTTGCCGCGAATAGCAATGGCAGTGCTTGTCGGCGCGGGGCTGTCCGCTTCAGGCGCTTCATTTCAGGGGATGTTTCAAAACCCTCTTGTCAGCCCATTTGTTTTGGGTGTCTCAGCCGGGGCAAGCTTTGGCGCTGCCTTGGGGCTTGTTTTGTCTCTGCCAGCTATTGGCATTCAGGCGATGTCATTTGCTTTTGGCTTGGCGGCTGTTGCTATCACATATTCTTTGGCGCACACCTTCAAGACAACCCCAATCCTCATGCTGGTGCTTGCCGGCATGGTTGTATCTGCCTTTTTTCAAGCTATGCTGTCTTTTATGAAATTCGTAGCGGACAGTGACGAAAAGCTTCCGGCGATTACTTTCTGGCTGATGGGGAGCCTTGGAAGCGTTGTCCCTGCTGATTTAGCATTGGCAGTTGTGCCGATTGCAGCGTCTCTGGCTGTTTTGTACCTGATTCGCTGGAAGCTTAATGTTTTGTCCATGGGCGACAATGAAGCGCGCTCGCTTGGCATAAACACAGAATTAGTTAAAGCTGCCGTGATTTTCTGCGCGACAATTATAACTTCAACATCAGTTGCATTCTGCGGAATAATCGGGTGGGTTGGGCAGGTTATACCGCATTTTTGCCGCATGATCGTAGGCCCGGACCATAAATACCTTATACCGGCATCAATGCTGCTTGGCGCCGGCTACCTTATTGCCATTGACAACATGTGCCGGCTGGCAACTGCAGCAGAAATCCCCTTGGGCATACTTACTGCGGTAATTGGCGCACCGGTGTTTTCGTATTTATTGCGCAAGTCAAAAGGGGGATGGCTGTAGATGGGTATTGCAATATCAGTCAGGAATGCAAGCTTCAGCTATGTGAAAGGAACCAGCGTATGGGAGAATATAAGCCTGGATGTTTATGAAGGTGACTGTTTATGCCTGCTTGGCTCGAATGGAAGCGGCAAAACAACGCTCTTTAACTGTATGTGCGGCAACCTTGCGCTGACTTCCGGCGAGATAATAGTTAATGGCAAAAATATTCGAGATTATCGGGCGCAGGAGCTCGCATTGGCGCTTGGCGCAGTATTTCAGGAGCATAGCGCGCCGTTTCCCTATTCGTCTCTGGAGGTGGTAAGAATGGGGCGCGCGCCGCATCTTGGGTTTCTTGAAATGCCTTCCCCCAGAGATACGGAAATAGCGTATCAGGCTATGTCCGAGCTGGGTATTGAATATCTTGCCAATGAGAGCTATACAAAGATCTCAGGAGGCGAGCGCCAGCTGGTTCTCATTGCGCGCGCTCTCTGCCAAGGGGCCAAGACGATTCTCTTCGATGAGCCTACATCCCATCTCGATCTCAAGAACCAGGCAAGTGTCCTAAGCGCAATCAAAGCTCTTTCGCTTAAGGGAATGACTATTCTCTTTGTCAGCCACTCGCCTGAGCAGGCTTTTAAAGTTGGCACAAAAGCTGTTGTTTTGGGTGGCGGAGGCATTTTGGCGCAAGGCAGAGTTGATGAAGCAATTACTGAGGCGAGCCTAAGCGCTGCATACGGAATTGAAATGAAAATGTATGAAGGCGGAAAAGACGGCGAAATGCGCCGATTTTTTGATACAAACGCCATTATTTAGGAGGTGTAAAAAATGAAAACCCACAGAAAGTATGCGTTAATGCTTGCAGTGCTGCTTACACTAACAGCATCGTGCAGCCCGGCAGCGAGTACATCTACAAATGAAAACAAGGAAGGCGAGCAAACTGCAGCGCCCACATACAAAGATACGATGCTGCCATTTGAGCAGCTTATAGCCTCAAACCGAATCATCATCTTGCAGAACGCCATAAACTATTCCCGCCCGGGCTTTTACGATTCCGATACAAAGCCTCAAGCTGAAAATATCGAGCTTCACGGCGAAGAAATCGCTGCATACCCGATGGGATATGCACTTGCTTTTCTTCACAGCGAATTAACCGGAGCCGTATCAGTTTTCAACGTAAATGGCGAATCAGTTGAAATTGGCTCAGAAGACTTTGCAGGCATGTATGCAATTGTTGAATTCGAATCAAGCAGCCCGCCTATGCTTTACAACCCCGAAACCGGCACTTCAGCTGTTGATTTCTCATATGCCATAACAAGCAATGGCGAGGCTATATACTCTGTTGCAAGCAATTCAATACACAGCGCATCAGGCCTTATTTCTCTGATAGGATGGGATACAGGCAAAACATACCGCTATGTTGCAACGGACAAGTTCTATATACCGGTTGGCCCTGAAGACAATGAGGCTGGCGAGATTCGGGGTACGCTTTCCGGAGCAATCAATGCCTCATTCCCAAATTTGGCCATAGCCAGCGGCAAGATCAATGATGTTATTTATATTGAAGAAGCAATTGAATAGCGACTAAAAGGAGCAGCAATCTTGTGATTATTGAAAAGATCTATGATTCAGCAAAGCCTTATTTAAAGGGCAAGCAAGTGAAAGACCTTGTTGTAGGGATTTCGCTTATAGCATGCGAGCTTAGCAATGGCGATGTTGGGACTTCCTACGTTTTGCGCGATGATTTGGCCAACGGGTGCGGCGCATTTCCGTATGCCAAGGAAGTAATCGGGCAAAGCGCAGAGGAAATAGCCGGCTGGTGCCTTGATGCCCATCCCGGCAGCCTGAGAAGCACAATTGCCCAGGCCGTGCTTACAGCAGCATCCCAAAGCCTCGATTTGCCCGATGACGATGAACAGGCTCCCTTTGGGCTTGAGCCCACTAAAGAGGACACTATATGCATGGTTGGCTTAGTCAAGCCGGTTGCTGTGCAGCTTTCGAAGAAGGCAGGCAAGTTTTATGTTTTTGACAAAGGCATCGAAATGCATGGAGGGGATGATACGCTCACTCCTATGGAGCTTCAGAGCAAGCTTATGCCGACATGCACGATTGCTATACTCTCAGGGACAACAGTGACTAACAAAACGATAGGCCCTTTGCTTGAGTTGTGCAAATCAGCCACAGAGATTGTTATTGTTGGCCCGTCAACGCCTATGTATCCGGAAGGGTTTGCCGGCACAAACGTAACAAAGCTTGCAGGCTCATGGTGGAAAAACGAGAAAAAGGAAGAGATTTTTAAAGCAATCTCGCTTGCATGCGGCGTAAGCCACATTCAGGCCTACATGCTTAAAAAGTGCGCAGATGTCTGATTCATGGAAATGATGATTACACAAAGAATTGCCAATCTGGCAAAACAAAGCTCTGACGGGCTCGTTGTCAAGAATCTGTGCCTGGGGCTTGGGTATACAGGCGTCCTGCTCAGCAACAATGAAGCCGGCTGCTGCTTTACCTTCAGATCAGAGCTTGGCCCGGGCAACGGGGTTATGAAAAATGCAGGCAGCCTTATCGGTATGCCTGTTTCAGAAGCTATAGACATGGCTATGAGCACAAACCTCGCTGAAGCTTCGACAGCTATCGCGGCAATCAACGCAGTTCTAAACGCTGGTTATGAAGAGTCAGCCAACGCTTTAAGCATCATTGATTTGCAGCCTGGCGATAAAGTAGGAATGATTGGCAACTTCATGCCGATAAAAACGTGGTTTGCAGGCAAAAGCCCCGATCAACTGTATATTTTCGAGCGAAACCTGACTGAAGACGGGCTGCTGCCTGACTGGGCTGAGGATATATACTTGCCGCAATGCGATGTTGTGGTGATCACTGGCGTAACTTTTGCTAATAAAACAATCGATCATATACTCAGGCTGTCTGAAAATGCGAAGGAAGTTGTCATCATGGGCCCTTCAACATGCATGGCGCCTGAAATTCTAAAAGAATATGGCGTTACAGTTATTGCAGGCAGCAGGATATCTGGCCAGAAAGCTTTTTTTAGCGTTATTGCACAGGGAGGGGGAGGCGAAAGCATCCGGCCGCATACAAGCATGCTGTGTGAGAGAATATGCGGCCGAAGAAGCTAAACAGATAGCTTAGCCTTATGCCAATAGCTGTAAAGGCAGCCCCCCAGATTTGGCATACCTCCCGGACACCCTTACCAGGCGGAGAGTTAATTCTCCGCCTTATAGCAATCACATAATTGAGCGAATATAGCCACAATGCAAAAAATATAATTACAGCGCCGGCCTGCTATAGGGAAACGGCCTGTGGCAGACTGATGCTGTTAAGCTGCATCATGGTGATGAAGATGGGTGAACTTTGAAACAAATGCTTAGCATGGCAGTGGATGGCATGCCTACGCGAGCGTTCAAGTTTCCGGATCATTTCTCATCATCCACTGTAATGTCGTCTTCTTGCTCGTAGCAGTAGGAGTAGCCAATGCCCTTCAAAACACTTCGCGGTCGTTAATCATGTTGGTCAGAGCGTTTTTTAAGAGTGGTTTATCTGCGCAGAGTTTGTGGCGCTCTTTTTCATCGCGGCCAGATAGTCTTCCTTTTCAATCAAGCTCCAATCGACACAGAGCCTCAATCGCTTTTTCAGCATTAAATCAAGCCAAATGCGCATACTTCTGCCGTTGCCCTCCATGAACGGATGGGCGGCGTTCATCTCGACGTACTTGTCGGCAATCTCCTCAAAGCTGCCTTCCGGCATTTGCCCAATCTGACGCAGCACCTCCGGAAGAACCCGCAGCATAGCGAACCGAAAGCCGCCCTTGGCGATATTGAGCGCCCTTATTTATCCTGCGAAGTCGTAAAGCCCGCCAAACAGATAGCCATAAATCTGTTGCAGCCTTTGATGGTGCCAACCTCGATTGTGTCAAGCAATGAACTGTCAAAAAGCGCGTAAGCTTTTGTTTTGTTCTTGCCGTCAATGGTATCTTCGCTGAGTGTGAGCCACTTGATGAATTGTGTGGCCTTTTTGCTCGGAATACTTTCGACAAGGGTGAGGATTTCGTCCTGCACAAGGCAATCAGTCAGTCTTTTCTTGCCGTCCGCCGCAGTCAATTTGAACTGACTACAATTTGTAGTCAGTTGAGAGCCGCTTTTTTTAGCCGTGTTTTCAAGACCGACCATTATTTACGAGGGTCATCACTATCAGTTAAAACACCGACAATATTGACGACGGAAAACCACCATTTTGAATCTTCATCGTCCCAAACGGCGCGCACCTCCTTGTCGTCAAAAAAACGAATTGATACTTTATTCATCGCTCACAGTCCTCCATATCAAAATCCTCACGCTTCAGTTTTCTCACCGGTGGTGGCAAGCAGGTGTTGCAGATTTTTTGTCATAGTTTTTTCAACATCAGCTACACTCATGGTGAAGGCTTTCGCAAGTTGTCTTGTCACTATTGGCGCATCCCACGGCATATATGGAACACCTTTGTTCTGCGCAAAAGGTGCGTCGGTTTCAGGCAGTAGGTGACAATGAAAATCAATCATAGAACCTCGTAGCTTCTCAATAGATTGCCTAATTCTTCAATACCTCTAAGCCTCACGCAACAACGCTTGAAGTTTTTTCATTGCCGAGGACAAAAGAGATAGAGACCGCTATTGCCACCGGAGATGACCCGACGGTTCCTGATGATAGTTGGAAGTCAAAGTTCATTACCGAATGGCTAAAACTAGATCCGCTGTTGGGTGATACAGATTTGCGTCCACTACTGTATCTGAGCCGCGACAGGTCACTTTCGCCATAACCTTGCTGTATCCTGCTCTGGATGTCGATGAGCAGGCTTGGCTTGGATTGAATGGCGATAGATTTTTGTTTCGGTTCGACAGTCCGTTTGCCATCAATCCGTTCCCATACACGTCCTTGGTGACGCGACGGGCAATTTGATTGCCTCTCAACCGCATTCTATAGCAAAGGGCCTGCTTCCTTCTCCCTCCTACTACAATGACATAAATGACGCGGGGCTCGCCGTTATCTGCAAGGTTGCGTGGGCAGCATTGGCAAGGCCCTCAAGGAGCTGGTGGCCGAAGGCTGTCTTGTACGGCATCAACTTCGCGTCAGCGATGGCTGCATCCCATTTTTTTGCTTCCCTTATCAATGCAATGAGGCTCTTAATTATAAACCCTCGCAAAAATCCGCGATATAGCCCAAATCTTACATAAAGGTAACTAACCATACAAAATAGTGCTTACTTGCGTAATTATTCAGTCTAAGTTAGTATGAAACAAAGCTATTTACTGGAGGAATATTACAATGAGCGAACTGATGAAAATAATCATGGAGAGGCGCAGCTATAGAAAGTATAAGGCCGAGCAGATATCTAGAGAGGAACTTAACACGATAATGCAAGCCGGTTCTTATGCTCCCAACGCCGGTGGCAGGCAATCTCCTGTCTTTGTCGCATGCCAGAATGCCGAACTTAACGAGGAGGTTGGACAGCTTAATGTTGAGATATTAAAGGAAGTACAGGCCGAGTTAAGTAAATCCGATGACCCAAATAATAGGATGGAACCGCCCAAGTTTAAGAGCGCTTTCTATGGTGCGCCTACTGTCGTTACTTTTTTTGCGCCAAAAGGCTGGTATAATTTTACGGTGGATTGCTGCGTGGCGGCTCAGAATATGGCACTGGCGGCACATGATTTGGGAATTGGCTCCTGCATAATCGCCAGAGCGCCGGAGGTTTTCGCTACAAAGCGCGGACTCGAATTGCAGCACGAGTGGGGACTGGATGACACATACGAGGCGAAGCTGCATCTGCTCCTTGGATATCCTGACGGAGAGGCTGCACAGGCACTCCCCCGCAGGGACGGGCAAGTTATTGTGATTGAGTAGAATATATATAAACTGCAAAATATTCTCTTTGCCGACATTATTTGTGCTATAATTGGCTAGGCACAAAAATCGAATGCACTTTCAATCAGATTTTAGCTGCATAGATTTCGAATTTCCCAAAACAGCATGCAAGGTGTTTAATTCCGGTGAGTTCCCTAACTGGCGTATGTAAGGCTATACTTATCGTAATGAGCTTTGCTTATTGAAGGTGATTAAATGATTGGAAGAAGGGATTTGCCAAGCTGCCCTGTGGCTACAACGGTGAGCTTGATCGGCAATAAATGGAAGCCACTAATCATACGCGATGTCCGCACCGGGCCTAAGCGTTTTGGCGAGCTTCAGAAGAGTCTGAACGGCATCAGCCAGAAGATACTAACGAACAATCTCAGGGAAATGGAAAATGACGGATTGCTTGTCAGGACTGTTTTCCCCGAGGTGCCTCCACGGGTAGAGTATTCTTTGAGCAAGTTGGGAGAAACTATGGAACCGCTTCTGGACGCTATGGCGCAATGGGGTGGCATATATAAATCTATAGTTGGAGATGCAAAGTCGGAATAAGCCTATATAAGCCGTAATATCAGAGCGCCAAGGCAGAGAGGAAATTTTCTGCCTTGGCGCCCTTTTGCTGTATGTTTCATTATTTCGCAAGGCAAATGAAAGCCCTAAACGCAGCCAGGCGTAGATTTAAGGGGCGCACAGCCGAAGCGATGGCTGCACTCCAGGCATAGCTGAGCAGGCTAATTCTGATTTATGGCAAGCAATATGACGGGTTTTTCCGGGTAGCCATTGCTTGTGCTTGCGAAAACTGTCGATGCAATCTCAGCTCTCAAAATAAACAACTTGCCCAGAGTTTGCATATGAATAGCCTCCAAGCCTGTCAAGCTGTGCATGCAAGTTTTCGCTCTTGAGCGTTTCGATAAAAGCTTGTATATGCGCCAGGCCAAGATGCTCTGCCGGCAAGGCAAAATCATAATCTTCATCAGCTATGGGCAGAAAATCAAGCCCCATTGCCTGCGCTGCAGAGAGCACTCCCATGCCTGCGTCAGCGCTTCCACCTGAAATTGCAGCTGCAACAGCCATGTGTGTAGCTGCTTCGCGCTCATAGCCTGCAATCTCATCCGCCTGTATGCCTTCCTGCTTTAAAAGGTAGTCAAGCAAAGCGCGTGTGCCTGCGCCCCGCTGCCTATTGACATAGCGAACTGCGCTAAGGCTTTTTATGCCGCTAATGCTGTGAGGGTTGCCTTTTTGAACCATAATCCCTTGAACGCGCCCAACCCCCTTGATTAGCGCCATTTTCCTGCCGCTAAACATGCTTTTAATAATCGGGGCATTATACTCTCCGGTTTTTTCATCAAGCAGGTGGGTTGGAGCTATATGAGCCTCATTGTTTTTTAGGGCCATAAGCCCGCCCATGCTGCCAACATGCGAGCTTGATAGGCGCATGCCAGGGTATATATTTGGCATAATATCAGAGATAATGTCCAGTACTAAATCATGGCTGCCAATGCAGACAACAGTGTTTTCCAGCTCATCAAGGCTTCGGCACAGTGAAACGCTGATCGTTTCCCCTGCCTCTATGCCTTCTTTGTCTTGATCAATCACGCAAAACCCGTCCGCTTTAACAAGCGACATAGCTGCCCCGGCGCCTCTTGAGAGAGGCGAAGCAACATAATGATCGCTTATTTTGCCTATTTTGACGCGCACATACTCTCGATGCTTGAGTGATGATGGCATCCTGCGGGTTAGAGTGGCTTCAATCACAGGGGCCTTTGGCACTGCCTCACCGCTTAATGAGGCGATAACAGGCGCTACAAAGGTTTCATATGATAAATACGCAGATACCGGATAGCCTGGTATGCCTACAACCGGCTTGCCGTTGACAACGGCAAGTATTACCGGTTTTCCCGGCTTCATAGCGACTCCGTGCACAGCCACTTCGCCAAGCTCCCTGAGTATATGCACAGTATAGTCTTCTCTGCCGGCGCTTGTTCCCGCGCTTACAAGAACAATGTCATGCTCATCGGCAGCTCTTTTGATAGCGTCCCGAATTAGCCCGTAGTCATCGTCTATAGGGCTGTAGCGCGTTGGCAAGCCGCCTGATTGGCGCACAAGCGCCTCAAACATGCGGGAGTTGGACTCAATTATGCCTCCCTCTTTAATTTCATCGCCAGGCTCAACCATTTCAGTGCCTGTGGGAATAATTGCAGCCCTCAGCTGCTTTCTGATGTTAATTTTTACTATTCCGCCTGAGAGCAGCGCGCCTATGTCCATTGGCCTGATTTTATGGTTGCTCGGCAATATCATTTCTCCGGCAACTATGTCTTCGCCAACAGGCCTTACATGCTGCCAGGGCGCTGCTGCAGCGCGAATTTGTATCTCATCTTCGCTGATCTCTTCAATGTCTTCAGCCATAATGACTGCGTCGTATGGCTGCTTTATCGGATCCCCTGTATCAATAGGCTCATATCCATCGCCTTTTTTTAGAATGACAGGGGATGATTCGCTTGCTCCATGGGTCTTTTGGCTGGCAACAGCAGCGCCGTCCATTGCTGCACAGTCATAAAGAGGCGAATTATGCAGCGCGAAAACTGCTTGTGAAGTAATTCTGCCAAGCGAATCGATTACTTGGCATTCTTCACTGGCGTTTGCAGCAAACGGCTTTAGTGCTTTTAAAAAAACCTCAAGCGCTTCTTCAACAGGGATATTCGTAAGGTATAGATTGCGGCTTGCCATGTCAATGCTCCTGGTAATTAGAATAAGTTGACCAGAACAGTCTGGCCTTTTGAAATGCCTTCCTTATTGCGATCTATAATAAAGTACCCGTCTGCTTGCGTAAGCGTAGTGATGAGCCCTGACTTGCCGAAAATCGGCTCTGCAATATATTTATTGCTCTCCCATCTCAGCTTTGCAGGCTGGCAAGTAAGCCTTCCCGGGGACGATGCAATGTTGCAGGATGCCTCTGCCGGTATTTGGCGATCCGCCGCAGCGCCAGTCAGCTCTCTAAGAAGCCACCCGAATAGGAGCTCAAATACTGCCATTGCTGAAACAGGGTGGCCGGGAAGGCCGCAAAGCAGGGTATTTGAGGCTTTGTCATAGCCCAAAATCGTTGGCTTGCCGGGCTTTATGGCTATGCCGTGCGTAAAAACGCCATTGCCGCTGGCCTTGTCAATAATCTCCCTTGTTATGTCTTTATCGCCTTGCGAGCTGCCGCCGGAAACAGCCACAATGTCGCATGTCCCAATTGCATCGCGAATTGACTGCTCAAGCGCGGCGGCATCGTCTTTTAGCACATCAGCCATTACAGGCAAATAGCCAATCTTTTGCGCTTGCGCTGTAAGGCTGTAAGTGTTAATGTCTCTTATCTGGCCTGGTTTTGGCGTTTCGCCGGGATGCACAAGCTCATCGCCCGTGGAAATTATTGCAATGCGCGGCTGTTTGTACACATCTATTGATACAATGCCGGCTGAGGCAAGCGCTCCAATGTCCTGCGGCAACAGCCTTTTGCCCCTGCTTACGATTATGTCGCCGTTTTTGGCGTCTTCGCCAACTTGGGCAACGTTTTCGCCGTTTGAAACGCTTGCGTATATAGCAACGCCGCTCTCGCTGAATACTTCCGAGTATTCAACCATAACAACGCTGTCAGCCCCGTTTGGCACCATTCCGCCGGTTGGGATCGCAGCTGCCTCGCCGCTTTTTATATTAAGGCCGGTGCTTGAGCCTATATCAATAGAGCCTATGAGCTCAAGGATAACCGGGATGCTCTCGCCTGCAGCTGCCGTATCTGATGAGCGCACTGCATATCCGTCAACAGTTGATCTCCTAAACGCAGGTATGTCATAGCGGCAGTAAATATCGCCAGAGGCAACCCTGCCGCATGCATTTTCAATCGGAACGCTTTCTGTGGGCACAAGCCAGCCTTCTGAACAGCCGAGAAGCTTTTCGCGGGCGCTTTCTATTGTATCTACATTTAAAAATTCCATTTATAAACCATCTTGGCCGGAGTCGTGGTCTTTGCCTGTAGTGGCCAGCATTTCAAGGCCGTGCTCGAGATGGGGCAAAATATACTCAAGGCATTCTTTTACTGCTTTGGGGCTGCCGGGAAGGTTTATTATCAGTGTTGAGCCGCGCAGCGCGGATACAGCCCTCGAGAGCATTGCCCTGCCGGTTATCCCCAATGAATAGTGCCTTATTGCTTCAGCTATTCCCGGAGCCTCTCTGTCTGCTACTGCCATAGTAGCCTCAGGGGTTACATCGCGAAGCGAAAAGCCTGTGCCGCCGGTTGTGAGTATTAAATCAGCCTGCATGCGATCGCTTATGTCAATGAGCGCATCTTCAATAAGCGTGCGCTCGTCTGGCAGAATTGTGCTGTAAAAAGCGTCATATCCCGCTTCAGAGAGCATCTGGCAGATAATCGGGCCGCTCTCGTCTTCACGCTTCCCCTCTGAGCCTTTATCGCTTAAAGTAACAACCGCTGCCCTGTACTTTTCCTTTGGCTGCATTATTACTTGCATACTGTCTCCGACTGCTATGCTTCCCCCTTCTATAACCCTTGCAAATACGCCTTCCCTCGGCATTATGCAGTCGCCCATCTTTTTGTATATCTGGCAGTGGGTGTGGCACTCTTTTCCGATCTGCGTCATTTCAAGCACAGCACTGCCGCATGAAAGCATAGTGCCAACAGGCAGGCTGCGAAAGTCAATTCCGTCAACAACGAGGTTTTCGCCAAAATCGCCATGCCCGACCCCTGCGCCTTTCTCGTTAAAGCCGCGTATCTTATCATATGAAAGCAAGCTTACTTGCCTATGCCAGTCTCCGCCATGCGCATCTTTGTCAAGGCCCCAGCCTATCTTCAAGTCAGCTCTGCTAACGTTCGTTTTTTGGGTTCCCCTAATTTCGCTGATGCATACGGCCATGACTTTGCCAATTGTATTTTGCATAATTGTAACCTGAGTTTTAAAGCAATCTCACCCTTCCGATAATATTATCCGCCGATTCGCGACATCCTGCGCAGGCCTTCATCTGCGGACTTCTCATTTCCGAAATCGTGCTTTTCCGGTTTTCTTAGCACTGCATCTTCAATTGCGCGCCTTATCCCATCTTCTGAAGCTCCGCTTCGCAGCATCGAGCGCAAGTCGATGCCATCGTTATGGTAAAGGCAAAGCTTGAGAAATCCCTCGCTTGTTAAGCGCAGCCTGTTGCATTCAGAGCAAAAGTGGTTGCTTATCGCATCGATAAACCCGATGCTGCCAAGAAGCCTTTCGCTTTTATAGTACCTTGCCGGGCCATTGCCAAGCTTTTTGCCCTCAGGGGCCAAGTCTTTAAATTCGCTTTTTATAGCGAATAAAGCCTCTTCGCTGGGTACTCCGCTAAAGCCGCCAGCCAGGCTTGTTGGCATGAGCTCAATAAACCTGATATGAATCGGGAGCTCTTCGGCGAGGCGCGCAAACGGCACTATCTCTTTGTCGTTTATGCCTTTTATCGGCACAAAGTTAAGCTTCGCATAAAGCGGTGACTTGATGGTTTGCTGAAGTGCGCTCCATACTTTTGCAAACTCGTCCCTGCCTGTTATTTTTTTATAATTTTCTGGATTTAGCGTGTCCAGGCTAATGTTTATCCCATCCAGGCCTGCCTGTGCCAGTTCCTCTATATATGGCTCCAGCAGCACGCCATTTGTTGTAAGCGTGACGGCCTGTATTCCCGGCAATGCCTTAAGATCTTTTATAAAATCAACACACCCTTTGCGTGCAAGCGGCTCCCCTCCGGTGACCTTTATTGCATTAATGCCCAATGCCGCAGCTGCCTTGCATATTTGCAAAATTTCCTCATAGCGCAAAATGTCGCCATGCGGGATAAAAGGAAGCTCATCCGGCATGCAGTACTTGCATCGCAGGTTGCAGCGGTCAGTTATAGACACACGAAGATAGTTTATGTTTCGGCCGTATTTGTCAAGCATCGTTGAGTGTACCCCGGTTTCTAAAGAAATCTCCGCTTTTGCCGCCTGTTTTTGCTTGCAGGCATATACTGCCTATTTCCATTTCTTTATCAATTGCCTTGCACATATCATAAATTGTCAGCAATGCCACGCTTGCGCCTGTAAGCGCTTCCATTTCTACTCCGGTCGTTCCGGTAGTTTTAACAGTGCATATGGCTTGTATGCTTAAATCAGCCTTCGAAACCTCAAATGCAATTTCTGCTTTTTCTACCAAAATGGGGTGGCATAACGGGATTAATGAAGGTGTTTGCTTTACCGCCATTATTCCCGCAACTCTGGCAACGCTGAGCACATCTCCCTTTTCAACAGAGCCGTCGGACACTTTTCTAAAGCACTCAGCGCCCATAAAAATCTTCCCGCTGGCAATTGCCTGCCTGCTTGTTTGGGCCTTGCCGCCAACATCAACCATGACAGCTTTGCCTTCGCTGTCTAAATGCGTAAAATCAGGCATTTTTCTTTGCACCTCAAACTTTTATGCTATTGTAGTACAGTTAAAATTTCAATTTGGCATTGTAAATAAATCTGTATAATACTGTCTGCATGAGCCGTCAGCTTGCTTTTTCGACTGTTATTAGGCCGCTTTGGCTAAATAGCAGCCGGTTATGGCCAAAGATCCCCAGATGCTCAGGTTTGTGGACGACAATTAAAAGAGCTCTGCTGCTCTTTGAGCAATAATCAAGCGTAAATCGCGCTATATCATCATTTCTTATGGCATCTATAGCAGAAAATGGCTCATCCAGCAAGAGCAGATCCCCATCTGTTAGAAGGCTGCGCGCTAAGGCCATGCACTGCTGTTGCCCGCCTGAGAGCGCATGGGCGCTTGTATGCAGCTTTTCTGCAAGCCCAAAGCAGCTAAGCAGCTCTTTTGCTTTTGCAGTGTCTTTGCCTTTTGAGCCGAGCAGAACATTGCCAAGGCAGCTATAGCGAAAAATATATGGAGTTTGCGGCTGGTAGCTTATGCTCATCGGATTTTGTATGCTGCCTTCGTCAGCAGGCATAATTCCTGCAAGAAGCCGCATAAACGTCGATTTGCCATGCCCGTTCTGCCCCCAGAGCACATATACGGAGCCTTTTTCGATTTCCAGGTACGGCAAGTCAACGACCAGTTTGCCGTTAAATGACTTCTTTAGATTTGACACAATCATGTGTGATCCCCTATTCTTGCTTGGCTACCTCGCATCAAGGCCTTTAATTCTGCCGGCTATGAAGTTCACCAAAAGCACGAGTGCAATAAGCACGCCGGACAGGGAAAGCGCTTCTTTAAAATCGCCTTTGCTTGTTGAGAGCATGATAGCTGTCGTAAGCACGCGTGTCTTGTGGCGGATATTGCCTCCAGTCATGCTGACAGCTGCAACCTCGCTCATAGCCCTGCCAAACCCGATTAAAATAGCAGATGCATAGATATATCTGCATTCACGAAAAAGCAGGTACGCAATTTTCCCTTTTGGCAAAGACAGCCCGATGCATGTTTCGAGGAATGTATTCTGCATTTGCATAAAAACAGGAAATATAACTGAGGTAATAAGCGGCGTTACAACCAGCACCTGGGCAGCAACCATTGCTGTTTTGGTATATACCAGCCTTAGAGATGAGAGCGGGCCGGAGCGCGATACAAGCATATAGACAACAAGCCCTGCGACAACCGGCGGGATGTTGCTTAAGGCTGTAACAATTGTGCGAAAAAACTTTGCAGCTCTGCCTTTGCCCAAACCCAGCGCCAGAGAAAAAGGCGCGGACAGAAAGGCTGAAATTGTTGTGCTTGCCAGGCATACTGAAAGGCTGGTAGCAATAATCTGCCAAAGCTCGGAGTTACTCAATAAAGCGCCTCCATTCGTGGTTGTTATTAGCAAAGAGCCGGCAAAAGCGGCTCTTTGCCATCATCAAGCAGTACAGCCTACTGGCCTATAAAGAACAATGCTTGTCCGTATTTGTCTTTTCCATATTCTGCAATGAGGCCCAGGGCTTTCTCAGACAGCAGCCAATCCATAAAATCCCTTGCATCATCTGTTTTGATTTCCTTGCCAGACTGCTCAGCGACAAGGATTACTGAATATACATTCTTTAGATCAGAGCCCTGATCGACTGCTACTTCAAGATCAAGCTTGTCTTTCATTGAAAGGAAGGTTGACAGATCGGTTAGAGTATAGCCTTGCACTTCAGAAGCTGTAACAAGCGTATCACCCATTCCTTTTCCAATTGACATATAGTTTTCTGTATCGGCTTCATAATCTACATCAGTTAGCGCCCAAAGGGATTTTTCTTTGGTGTGCGTGCCAGATTCATCACCGCGAGATACGAACTTATTGCCTGACGCTAGAATCAGGCTCATGGCATCTGCAGTGTCTGCAGCGCCGGAAAGGCCTGCAGGATCATCTGAAGGGCCAACGATTACATAAAAGTTGTGCATAAATTCGGTTCGGTCCGTGCCTGATCCGTTTGCCACAAACTCTTTTTCAGCAGCTGGGCTATGCGCAATGACGGCATCAGCGTCGCCAGCAGCAGCAGTGGCTAAGGCTTGCCCGCTTCCTTGCGCCAATATATTAAGCGTAATTCCCTTGTCTTCTTTTAAATAGGGCTGCAAATAGTCAAGCAGGCCTGAGTCATTTACGCTTGTTGTAGTTGAGAGTATAATCTCCCGCTCATCGGGCCCGCTGTCGCCGCCAGCGCCGGATTGGCCCTTGGGTGTGCAGGCAGTAAATGACAGCAGTAAACACAGTGCAGCTGTATAAGCTATAAATCTTCTCATAATTAATTTTTCTCCTTTTTCTGAAGATTCTGGTTGCCAGTTTTGCTAATAAAAAATGGCATCGAATGGAAAGATGCCAAGGCAAACAGCCTTCTTTCCTTTCCATAATGGGAGGCGCTTCCATCTCAGAAAGCACCCGTCGGCATCAAGCTCTAGCGGCTTATGCTCGGAAATGCTGCAATGCCAGTATAGCGTTATTGCTATTGCCTAGCAATAGAATCTTATTTACAAAACAGCAAATAGGCTGTAGTTCAGCAAATTTTTGCCGAAGCCTGCCTGCCGGTGCATATATGTGGAAAAGAAGGCTCTAATATGGCGCAATGTGAAATAAAAAAAGCTGCATTGGCAAATAGCGCTAATGAAAATACAGTATTGTTGGAGCCGTAAACGAACACTCGGCATTGGCTTATCAGGGAAATATTTGAAGCAAGGCGAATTTAAAAATAATGGCAGAGACAAAAAATACCACATAAATATGTTTATAGCTAACCTCTGAAAACCGCTTCGCAAGCAGCTTGCAGAGGTTTTTTCCTATTTTTGCTGTCAAAATATCAGCTTCATATTGGCTATATGGCTGCGATTTCTGAGCTAATAGATGATAGCTTTGCTAAAGCTTTTGAAATGCACTCAATGTTGAATTCATCGAATACCTTATCTCTTTTTGTATGAAGCTTGCTGATGTAGTAGCCTACTGCCTTATGATAGTTAAAAGCAGCTATAGCGGCACTGTTCTTAAACATAGCGTTGTCAGAGGGGTAGTACCTGAAGCCTTTTTCTACCGGCATAAACGTTTTGCCGTAGCTATTCTGAAAGCACTGCTTGACACTCAGCCACAAGCTGCTTTTTATTACTGCTTTTGAAGGCATCAGCATGATAGTGTCACCGTCTGAAATGCAGTCCATGTTCAGCAGGATTTTGCCGGGTCTTTTTGAGTGCTGTTTCGCAAACCGCATAGACCCAATAAGGCCAAGCTCCTCAAGATCGAATAGGACGAAACAGTACTTCGCCCGTTCGCTCTCAGGCAGCAGAAGCAGGGATTCAATAACGCATGCAACGCCGGAAGTGTTGTCATTGAAATTGCTTTTGTTCGCCGGGCCGGCCAGCATCATTATAAGCACCCCAAACCATGATGCATAAAAGAATGCATAGCCAACTGCAAATGAGATTTTGGCTATCAGGATTGAAACGATCAGAAAAGGGGCCAGGACAGCCATAATAGCAATTGTTTGCAAGACTAAGCTTATAGGGTTTCTGGGGGTTATAAAGTTTGGGAAAGGCAGCGCAGCAGGCGTGTCATAATGCGCAGTGACAAAAAACTGCGCATGTTTTGGATCGCCGATTACGATATTTCTGCATTGCGGCAGCTTTGACTCTTCGACTGAAATGCTTATGCCCTCACTGGCAAGAGCTTTTTCAAGGAAATCTATAAAGGCGGACTTTTGTGCGCCGGATTTGCGAATGATATGGTTTGTTAACAGTTGCTCAGTAATTTCGTGCATTATTACATTGCTCTCCTTAATATTAATGAGGCAGCCGGCTGGCTATTTATGCCGTATTGCGAATTTAGCCATTGCCCTGCTCTCATCGGCGTGAATAAAGCTAATACTTAATTTTAGCAAAAAGAAGTTAGTTGCAACAAGCCTTCGCTGCATTTTGCATGAAATATTTATACAATTTAGTATCCGGCACCAAAAAGTACACTGGTATGCTGCCTTCATTTGCCTGATTGCTTGTGCGCCTTATCGGCTAAAAACCTTCAAGCTGTGCGATAAAAGCTGCTACGCTGTCCTCAGTATTTGGCCCTATCACCTGTGTAGCCTTCTGCTTAAGAGCCTCATTTGCGTTTTCCACTGCATAAAACTCATCGCAAGCTTCAAGCAAAGGCTCGTCATTATGGCTGTCTCCAAAGCCAATGAGCATATCAGCATTGTAGAGCTCCTTGACATAAAGAGCAGCCTGCTTTTTGGTTGCGCTGATTGATGAGACCTCTAGAAACCACAGCCCTTTGTTATATACATCCTCGTAAAACGCGCAGCTGACAGAATGCATTTCGGCCAACTCTTCAAACAAAGGCGCCAGATCGGCATGCTCCTCCCAAAACTTTATGCATAAAGGCTCAGCATTGCTTGGCAGGCCATAGCCTTCGGCAAAGCCCTGTGGATCCCTTTTCTTGCCGAACTCAACATACCGCTTATAAGGATCGTTGCCGCCCTCTTCATAATACTGGATTGCTATATCGCCTTGCTGGCATGTGAGGAGCGGCAATACATTGTTTTTATGCGCAGCAGCAACGACAGCATCTGTGTCTTCGCTGCTAATGAGCTCTTTTTTTAAGTATTGCCCTGTGGCAGTGTCAAGCACCAGTGCGCCGTTAAGCAGTATTGCAGGCGCATTTAGCCTGACTTCAGAGAGTATCCTCAGTGCCCCTTTTTCATCCCTTGACGTAGCAGGGCAGAAAATGCCTCCACTGCCAATATATCTGTTGAGTATTCCGGCAGCATACTCTGACAGCTTTGCCTGCCCTAATAGCAGCGTGCCGTCCAAGTCTGCTATATATATTTTTTTCATAAGCATTGCCTGGAATTGATAGGTGTTTTTCCTCTCATTTATTTGGTAGCCCTATCATACCACAATGCATATATAACGGCAAAATTGGCCAAAAGGGTGGTATAATGATACATATGTTCTGATGTTTGGGTATAAACGGAGGAAAGAAATGAATTGGGAACCCTGGACAGGGTGCTACTACGAGAGCGAGGGCTGCAAGTATTGCTACTACTATGGGCCATTTTCCAAACGTTATGGCCAAAACGCCATTGAGAAGACGCAAGATTTCAGCAAGCCGGTAGACAGGCACAAAAATGGCTCGCTAAAGATGAAGAGCAACAGCTCCGTAGCTACGTGCTTTGCTACTGATTTCTTCATTGCAGAGGCAGACGAATGGAGGGGCCAGGCATGGTCTTTTATAAAGCAAAGGCAGGATCTCGATTTTTTGATATTGACCAAGCGAATAGACCGCTTTGCGGTTAGCTTGCCTGATGACTGGGGGGATGGATATGGCAATGTCTATATCGGGTGCACTGTTGAAAATCAGGAAATAGCAGATTACCGCTTGCCGCTTTTTGCTTCATATCCGATAAAACGGCGCTTTATTGCATGCTCGCCTATCCTTGGGCCAATTGATCTGAGCAAATACCTGGGCAAGGTTAGCCATGTGACCGTTGGCGGCGAGAGCGGCAGGCAAGCCCGTGAATGTGACTTTAGCTGGGTTATGGATATTCGGGCGCAGTGCCTGGAAGCCGGAATATCCTTCTGGTTCAAAAACACCGGATCTTTGTTTCGGAATGGGGAAGGCACACAAAGGATAAACCTTTATAAACAGCATGCCGTGGCAAGAGAGTTTGATATAAATATCGGAGATGAAGCAATGTTTGGCTGACTAGCTGACATCATTTGCCTTGGCCTCAGGCAGGCACATGCAAGCTATTGCATTTGAAATAATTGCTATATTCCTTTCATCGAAAATGATGTCCTTCTTAGTGTGGATCCTGCTGATATAGTAGCCCCAGACGGGGCTTTTCCTGAACGCGCCAATGGCAACGCTGTTTTTGAAGGATATATTGTCTGAGCTAAATAGCTTTATGCCCTTTTCACGGGCAATAATTGTTTTTCTCCAGTCATCTGTTGCGAAGTTTGCCTTTGCTTTTTCCCACTCATCAGCCCTAAGCGCGCCTTTAGACGGGAAAAGCATTATATGATCGCCATCAGATACGCAATCAATGTTTATAAGAATCTCGCCCGGGCTTTTCGAGTGCTTTCCGGCAAATCGCCTTGAGCCAAAAAGCCATGCCTCTTCAAGATCGAAGAGCACGAAGCAGTATTGGCTTCTATGTGATTTTTCAAGCATTAGCAGCGTTTCGAGAACGCAAGCAACGCCGGATGTATTGTCATTATAGTTAGGCTCGTTTGGCTTGCCAAAAATAAACTGAAGCATTGACACGGCCACAGCGCCGTATACAGCCAGCCTGTATGCCAAGCTGCCGGAGTATTTTAAATCCATACCGGCATAGGCTGCTCCTGCTAATGCAAATAGCAGTATGCCAAAATACAGCCCGCTAACTGGAGCTACAAAATTTGGAATAAGCGATCGTACAGGAGTGTCATAATGGGCTGTTACTATATACTTTGCCTTCACCGGATCGCCAATTACAATGTTTCGGCACAATGGCCACTGTGATTGCTCAATCGAGGCCTGAATGCCCTCACTCGAAAGAGCATTCGATAGATATTCTATGAACGCGCTTTTTTGGCTATTTGTTCGGCGAACCATGTGGCGCTCTATTATTTCCTGTATAATTTCATGCACGGCATTGCCCCTTTGAAGCCTTTCCTATATTCTACCTCATATTCATTTGCCCAGGTGAATAGTTAACCTCACAAAAGCGCTAAAAATGGTTTGAAAAGCAGCTTCTTTATTAATTGCTATTGCTATTTATTTATGCTTAAATAGATCTAATATGCTTTATGCAAATGTATCAAAAGGAGATGAGCATAATTATGGGAATGTCTGATTTTTTCCAAAAAATGTATGGCAAGTATTTCATAGAGCTAACCGATGAGCAGCGTGATGCGTATCTTGCGCGCATAGGGTTAGAAGGGGCAAACATCCCTCTAAGCAAAGAAGGCCTTGACATGCTTCAATGGGCGCATTTAACCCATGTGCCGTTTGAAAACCTGGATCTGTTTGACTATAATGCAAAGATAGATTTTGATGTTGAAACAATGTATGACAAGGTAGTGGCCCGAAATAGGGGAGGCTATTGCTTTGAGCTCAACTCTATATTTTATTCGCTTATTAAGGCATGCGGATTCGAAGCCCATCCAATAGGGGTAAGAATCACTATGGGCGGAGAAAGCGCATATCTTCCAGCAATTGCCCACAGGGGAACTATCGTAACAATTGATGGAAAGAGATATTTTTCAGATGTGGGCTTTGGCATGACAAATGCCCCTGCTGTAACCATCTGCATTGACGAGGAAGGCGAGCAGGACATAAAGGGCGAAACATACCATGTTGAAGACAGGCCGTATAACAACAAGATAATAATGCGCCATACCGAAAATGGGCCTATGCCTCTGTTTATATTCCTTCCTGATCCTTTCAACGTGCTGGATTTCATTACATACAACACGACCATGCAGGCTACAGGTTTCAGGGCGAAGCGGATAGCCAACCTGAGAACAGAAGAAGGCGCTATATCAGTTGATGGCGACATATTCAGAAAAATTAGCGGCGAAGAGCGGGAAGAGTCGCCTATTGCAAACAAGGAAGAAGCTTTTGCTATTCTGACTGATGTCTTTGGAATGAAGCTGACAGAGCCATTAGGGGATATTGCTGTTGCCCAGCAGCAGCCGTTTTAGAATTACGCCATTAAACGATAAATAGGCCGCTGTCGCGGCCTATTTGATTTTTTGCCTATGGCCCTGTTTACTTCTGCCTTGCTTTCTTTCTCAGGCTAAGCATTTTGCCCAGGCTTGCAATCGAGGCAAGAGCATACGCTGCAACGCTTGTAGCATCAGATGTAAATGGCGCTTCGTCGCCATCACCGTCGGAGTCATAGTAAAAAGTGACTGCTGAGAGCACTCTTGGCTTGATTTCCGTTTCGCTGCAATCTGATACAGGCTTAAAGCCATCGATTTCAGTTGGAGCAATGCTGACTTTGCCAGGCACTATATCAGAGCATACTGTGGGCTTGATAATATCTTTGCCTGTTGCTTTGTCCACACAGTTCACAACATAGGAGCCGCATACTATCGGAGTTTGGCAGTAAACAACCTTTATCTCATTGCATCCTGCGATAACTTTGTATGGTTTTGCCCCTGCTTGAACCCCGCATTGGTAGCCACTTGGCTTGAACATATCAAGGCATCCATTGCCCTTTCCAGGCAGCACGCTCATGCAGCAGCCAACTTTGGCTTTCACAGTGCATTCGCCAATAGGCTTGGAGTTTGTGTGGTCTTTGTAGTAGCAGATTTTAATATCAGCAGTGTCTTTAATATAAATAACATTGATAACATTGGTGCCGCTAACTACAACGTATGGCTTCACTCCCAGCTGCGTTCCCTTGCCATACCCTATTGCCGGCCTGAACATGTCAAGCTTGTTGGTGCCAGTTCCTGCAGCAATAGTAATTTTGTCTCCTACTTGGGCCTCAATCGTGCTTGTGCCAATAGGCTTTAAGGAAACGTCGTCAACGTAGTACTGTATTGTTACAGTAACTGTGTTCTTTAGATAGACAACATTGATAGTGTTGTCTCCTGCAAGCACTATATATGGAACACTTCCTTCCTGAACTCCGTTTAAGTACCCTTTATATGGCCTAAACATGTCAAGCTGCCCAACGCCTGTGCCTTTTGAGAGCACGATTTCGTTGCCTATGCCAGCTTCGATCTCAGCAGACCCTATTGAAGGGGAGGAAGTGCTGTCCCTATAGTAGTTGATTTTTATTTTTGCAGATGACTTCATGTAAACAACGTTGATGGTATTTTTGCCAGCAACAACAGTATATGGAACACTGCCTAGCTGTTCACCGCTGAAGTAGCCTGCCTGGGGCTTAAAGAAGTCAAGCTGGCTCTCGAGCTTGCCAGGCGCTAAGGTTATTGAGTCGCCTTCCAGGGCACTAAGTTCGCATGTGCCAATCGGCGTTCCTCCAATAGCGTCTTTGTAGTAGTTGACAGTTACGCTAACATCAGTTTTTGAGTAGACAACCTTGATATTGTTGTCGCCTTCAACAACAATGTAAGGCTTTGAGCCTGTTTGCACGCCATTGTTGTATCCTCTGTCCGGCCTAAAACGGCCAAGCTGCGTTGCGTTAAGCTCTATCTCATCACCAACGCTGGCATCAAGCTCAATTGTGCCTATTGGCTCACCTGATGTGCTGTCTTCGTAATACTCGACTGTTACCTTCGCAGCAGCTTTCTTGTAGACAACATTTATCGTATTCCTGCCGGATATAACGATATATGGCACCGGATCCTGCTGTACGCCGCTGGTATAGCCTGATGGCTTAAATGCATCAAGCTGGCCGTCGCCGCTTCCAGCCGCGATGGTTATTTGATCAGCGACTTTAGCGCTAACTTCATATGTGCCAATCGGTTCATTGCCTACAGTGTCTTTGTGGTATTTGATAGTAACGCTAACATCAGATTTCGAATAGACAACCTTAATAATGTTTTCGCCTTCAACAACAATGTAAGGCTTTGAGCCTGATTGTACGCCACTGTTATACCCTTTGCTTGGAATGTGCCTGTCAAGCTGCCTGCTGTTAAGCACTATCTCATCGCCAATGTTCGCATCATTCTCCAATGTGCCGATTGGCTCAGTTGATATGTCGTCTAAGTAGTAGTTTATTATTACTTTTACTGCTGTTTTGTTATAGACAACATTGATAACATTTGTGCCGGCAACTACTGTATATGGCACACTGCCTTGCTGTACGCCGCTTGTGTAGCCTGAAGCTGGGATAAAGCAGTCAAGCTGCCCGTCATCAGTTCCGTCGGCTAACGTTAGGCTGTCTCCGGCTTTGGCGCTTAATTGGCAAGTGCCAATCGGAGTTCTTCCAACAGCGTCTTTGAAGTAGTTGACAGTAACGCTGACATCCTGCTTGCTATAGACGATATTTACGATATTTTCTCCAGCAACAACAATATATGGCTTAGTGCCAGTCTGTACCCCGCTTGAGTAACCGCTTTGTGGCTTAAACCTGTCAAGCTGGCCGTCGCCGGTGCCTGCTGGTATCACAATTTCGTCTCCGGCTTTGGCATCTATCTCAATAGTGCCTATCGGATCGGAGGATGTATCGTCATTATAGTAATTGACAGTGACCTTTACAGTTGCTTTCTTGTAGACAACACTGATAGTGTTGTTTCTTGCAACAACAATGTAAGGAACGGTTCCCTGCTGAACGCCGCTTGCGTAGCCGGAAGCAGGCATAAACCTGTCAAGCTGGCCGTCATCAGTGCCGGCAGCGATTGTTACCTGATCGCCAACAGCTGCGCTGATGCTGCTTGTCCCAAGCAGGTTGGCCTGGCTGGCGCTGTCTTTGTAGTACTTAACCGATATGGCAACGTCGGCTTTTTCAGCTTTTGCATAGACAACCTTGATGATGTTGTCGCCTTCAACAACAATGTAAGGCGTGCCGTCCTGAACGCCGCTTACATAGCCGCTTTGAGGCTTATATTTGTCAAGCTGCCCGTCATTGGTTCCACTCGGAATGACTATTTCATCCCCAACATTTGCATCAATCTCAAATGTGCCGATTGGCGCAGATGAGCTGTCGCCCTTGTAGTAGTTGACAGTGACCTTAACAGACGCTGCCGCCTTCTTGTAGATGACATTGATGGTGTTGTTTCTTGCAACAACGATGTAAGGAACGGTTCCCTGCTGAACGCCGCTTGCGTAGCCGGAAGCAGGCATAAACCTGTCAAGCTGGCCGTCATCAGTGCCGGCAGCGATTGTTACCTGATCGCCAACAGCTGCGCTGATG
>Ga0082212_10000180_pt1 | contig 93622 bp, 92 predicted proteins | sample TergutNt197P3_FD_71548 | JGI IMG/M metagenome (GOLD analysis project Ga0082212, IMG submission 71548) | Neocapritermes taracua P3 segment gut microbial communities from Petit-Saut dam, French Guiana - Nt197 P3 | ecosystem: Host-associated > Arthropoda: Insects > Digestive system > Gut ...
CATCATGCCCGAGGCCGAGGAGGCCGATGTGGAGATCCGGACGGAGGACTTGCGCATCGACGTCTATCGCTCTTCCGGGCCTGGAGGGCAGTCGGTGAACACCACGGATTCGGCCGTGCGCATTACCCATCTGCCCACCGGCCTGGTGGTGGCCTGCCAGGATGAGAAATCCCAGCACAAGAACCGGGCTCAGGCCATGAAGGTGTTGCGTTCCCGCCTGCTCCAGGCCGAACAGGATCGCCTTCAGGCCGAACACGCCGAAACCCGGCGCGCCCAGGTGGGCAGCGGCGACCGCTCCGAACGCATCCGCACTTACAATTTCCCGCAGAGCCGGGTGACCGACCACCGGGTGAACCTGACCCTGTACAAGCTGGATGCGGTGATGGAGGGGGATATCCAGGAGATCATCGAGACCCTGGCCTCTTCCGCCCGGACCGAGGCCTTGAAGCGCCAGGCCGGGGAATGACCCGCCGCGTCCTGTCCTCATGCCCTCCAGCCTGAGCCGGTTTTTGCGGGACGAACGCCTCTCCTTCCAAAACGCCGGAGTGGAATCTCCAGACCTTTCCGCTGAATTGCTGTTGGCTTCCTCCCTGGGGCTGGATCGCCCCGGCCTCCTACGTTTGGCCCTGCTGGAGCCGGATCATCCCCTGGAAGAAGCCGCCATGAAAAGATACGCCGCTCTCCGGGAAAGGCGTCTGGCCGGTGAGCCAATGGCCTATATCCTGGGGGGCAAAGAGTTTTACGGACGGCTTTTCAGGGTGACCCCGGACGCCCTCATCCCCAGGCCGGAGACGGAACTCCTGGTGGACGCGGCCCTGGAACATCTGGCCGGGCGGCCGCCTGGGCGCTTTGCCGACCTCGGAACCGGCTCCGGATGTATCGCGATCACCCTAGCCCTGGAACTGGGGCCGGAATGGCGCGGGTTGGCCCTGGATTTTTCCGCCCCAGCCCTGCGCCTGGCCCTGGAAAACGCGCGCGCCCTAGGGGCCGCGAACCTTGCCTTCATCCTGGGTGATTATACCTGCCCGCCCTTGCGCCCGGCTTCTCTGGATCTCTTGGTCGCCAACCCACCGTATATCAGCGAAGGGGAATATGCCGCCCTGGATCACGGGGTGCGCGCCTTTGAGCCGGTCACGGCCCTGGTGGCCGGCCCGGAGGGCACGGAACAACTTTTGGGACTGCTGGCCCTGGGCGCGGAAGCTTTGCGGCCGGCGGGGCTCCTGCTCCTGGAACTGGGACAAAGCCAGGGGCAAAGCCTGCTGGAGGCCGCCTCCGCTCAGCCCGCCTGGAGCGAGAGCCGCATTCTGCGGGATCTCACCGGGCGGGATCGGTTGCTCCTGGCCCGGCGCGGACAATCAGAGTCCTTGCTTTTTAGCCGTTCCAAGGGCAGAATGACGGACTTGGAGGTTTTGCCCGTGCTGGACGAAGAAGCTAAAGAATCCGCGCCGGATGTTTCCGGTCCCACCGCCGAGCCGGATCCGGTGGCCGTGGCGGATTTGGAGGCCTCGCCGGCGTTGCCGGATGTAGAGGACGCGCCACCGGAACAGGATGAAGGACACGCGCGGCTTTTGGAGGTGAGATTCCGCAGGAATGGCGGGGTGTACCTTTTCCGGGCCGACCGGGAGAAGGTTGCCGTGGGCGACAAGGTCATGGTGGAGACCGAGCAGGGGGCGAGTCTCGCGGAAGTGGTCAGCGTGCGCGCGGACAACGGGAAGGACCTGGAAATCCGGCCGATCAAGGGTCTGGCCGGGGATGAAGATTTGTCCTTGGCCGAGGAAAACCGGAACCTGGCCTCGGAGTCCCGTCTTTTCTGCCGGCAGCGCATCCGGGAGCGAAATCTGGATATGAAGCTGGTGGACGTGGAAGTATTTCATGATCGCAGCAAGATGATTTTTTACTTCACCGCCCCAGGCCGCGTGGATTTTCGGGATCTCGTCAAGGATTTGGTGCAGGAATACCATATCCGCATAGAGCTGCGCCAGATCGGCGTAAGGCACGAAGTCCAGATGATCGGCGCCTTGGGCAACTGCGGCATGGCCTGCTGTTGCCGCCGTTATTTGCGCCGTTTCGCCCCGGTGACCATCAAGATGGCCAAGGAGCAGAACCTCTTTCTCAACCCGGCCAAGCTCTCCGGCATTTGCGGACGTCTGCTCTGCTGCCTGGCCAATGAGCAGGAAAACTATGAAGATTTTCACCGGAACAGCCCCAAGCTGGGTAAGAAGTACCAGACCGGCCAGGGGGTGATGAAAGTCATCCGGGCCAATCTTTTCCGTCAGAGCATTGTGGTCTTGACCGAGGTCGGGGAGGAGCGTGAATTTATGCTGGAGGCCTGGAGTCTGCTGAACCCCGTGCGTCTGGAAAGCAAGTCCGAACAGCAGCAGCCGCGCCCGCATGCCCGGAAGGGCGGCGGAGGAGCCGGGAGAACCAATTCGCGGTCCGCGCCGGAGAAGCTGACCGGCGGAAGGCCGGAGGCGGTGGAGACCTTGGCGGATCTACAGGAGCAGGAAAATGATCCGGACTTGTTCCCGGACGCGCCTCCCGAAGAAAAGCCGGATGGGTCCATCTTCGGGTTGCCGGGCAGGTACGCCAAAAAATAAGCTGGGGACAGCATGGACAAAAAGAAGACCTTCTTTATCAGCACGCCCATTTATTATGTCAATTCCCACCCGCACCTCGGCCATGCCTATACCAGCGTGGTGGCGGACGCGGCCGCGCGTTTCCGCCGCCTTATGGGGGAGGAGAGTTTTTTGCTCACCGGCACCGACGAACACGGCGAGAAGATCGTCCAGACCGCCGCCGGAGAAGGGGTGAGCCCCAGGGAACTGGCCGACCGTATGAGCGCGAAATTCCGCGCCTTGCTCCCCCGCATCGGGGTGGAACACAACCGTTTCATACGCACCACCGATCCGGAACATCAAGCCGCGGTGCAGCGTTTTATGCAGAAGGTCTATGACAACGGCGACATTTATTTCGGCGAGTATGGAGGCCATTATTGTTACGGCTGTGAGCGTTTTTACACCGAAAAGGAGCTCGAAAACGGGCTTTGCCCCCAGCACCGGAGCGCGCCGACCTATATCAGCGAACGGAACTATTTTTTCCGCATGTCCAAGTACCAGGACTGGTTGAAGCAACATATCCTGGCTCACCCCGAATTCATCAGGCCGGAGCGCTATCGCAACGAAACCCTGGCCCTGCTGGACTCCGGCGCCCTGGAGGATCTTTGCGTGAGCCGGCCCAAAAGCCGCCTGGACTGGGGTATTGAACTGCCCTTTGATAAAAATTTCGTCTGCTATGTCTGGTTCGATGCCCTGGTCAACTACATCAGCGCCCTTGGCTGGCCGGAGGGCAAGCCCTTCGCCGGGTACTGGCCGGAGGCCCGGCACCTCATCGCCAAGGATATCCTTAAACCCCACGCCATCTTCTGGCCCACCATGCTCCGCGCCGCCGGCCTGGAACCTTTCCGTAGCCTGAACGTGCATGGCTATTGGCTGTCCCGCGAGACCAAGATGTCCAAATCTTTGGGTAACGCGGTGGATCCCCTGGGAATGATCGAAGTCCACGGCCTGGATGTCTTCAGGTATTTCTTGCTGCGGGAAATGCGCTTCGGGAGTGATGCCGGCTTTTCCGAAGAGGCCCTGATCGCCCGCCGGAATTCCGATTTGGCCAATGATCTGGGCAACCTTTTTTCCAGGGTGCTGGCCATGGCTGCGAGGTACTGCGGCAGCCGCGTCCCGGCTCCGGCGGAATACGGGGCCGAGGAAATCCGCCTTCGGGAGTTGGCTTTGCGTAGTTTCACGATCTTTCAGGAGGAATTTGCGGGCTTCGGTTTTTCCGTGGCCCTGGAAGCTTTATGGGAACTGGTGCGCTCCCTGAACCAGCATGTGGACGCCTCCGCGCCCTGGAACCTTTTCAAGCAGGGTAAAACCGCCGAACTGGAGACCACGCTGTATATCCTGCTGGAGTGTCTGCGTAAAATCGCCCTGCATCTCTGGCCGGTGATGCCTGCATCCGCCGGGCGCATGCTCGAGCAGTTGGGTTCTTCCCTGCCTCTGCCTTACGTCTTTCCCCACAGCCTGCGCGAGGAGCGGGAACTTTTCGGTTTGCTGAAGCCGGGAGCGATCCTGGCCCCGTCTTCCAACCTTTTTCCGCGCTTGGAAAGCCCTGACCGGGAAGGGCCTTTGCCGGCCAAGAGCAAGGGAACTTCCGCGAAAAAGGTCCCGGTGACGCCGGAAGCGCGGGAACTGCCGGGGCAGGCGGAGTATAGCGACTTTCAGAAACTGGATTTGCGGGTGGGCTGTATCCTGGAAGCCGAGAAACACCCGGAGGCGGACAAGCTGCTGATCTGCAAGGTGGATTTGGGTGAGGAGGAAGCGCGCGTCATCGTCAGCGGGCTGGCGGAATTTTATAAACCCGGAGATTTGGCGGGCCGCCGGGTCATCGTGGTGGCCAATCTGGCCCCGCGCAAACTGCGCGGGGTATCTTCCCAGGGCATGATCCTCACCGCCGAAACGGGGAAGACCCTCGCCCTACTGGCCCCGGACGGCCCCTTGCCCCCCGGCGCAAAAGTTTCCTGATGCCGAAAATACGCGCGGATCTCTTGGTTTTGGCCCGAAATCTGGCCCAAAGCCGGGATGAGGCCGCCCGCCTGATCCTGGCCGGGGAGATCTTTCTGTCTCCGGCGAGTCCGGCTGCCCCTCCATCCAGGGTGAACAAAGCCGGGGATTTGCTGCCGGAGGAGGCCGTGATTTTCCGCCGGGCCGCCGGGCGATATGTGGGGAGGGGGGGCTATAAGCTGCTCGGCGCCCTGGAGCATTTCGGCATTGAAACGCACGGCTTGGTCGCCCTGGACGCCGGGGCTTCAACCGGCGGCTTCACCGACTGTTTGCTGCAACGCGGGGCAGCCAAGGTCTATGCCGCGGACGCGGGCAAGGGCCTGTTGCACGAGAAATTGCGCCGGGACAGCCGGGTCATCCCCCTGGAGGGCGTGAATCTGCGCCTGGCCAGGCCGGATCTGCTTCCTGAACTTGTGGATTTGATCACCGCCGACCTTTCCTTCATTTCCCTCAAGGCGGTACTCCCGTCTCTGCGGCCTTTGCTGAAACCCGGTGGGGGCATCCTGGCCCTGATCAAACCCCAGTTCGAAGCGGCCAAGGGGGTGACGGTGCGCGGGGTGCTGCGGGACGAGGCCCTGTGCCGGCGGGTGCTGGAAGACCTGGAGGCCTTTGCCGGTGAACGCCTGGGACTGCGCCCGCGTGGGGTAATTCCCGCGACCGTCAAGGGGGCCAAGGGCAACCAAGAATACTTGGCCTGGTGGGAGGACGCGGTCGGAGCCGCGTTCAGGGAAGTCTCCGTTTTACCCGCAGGCGGCCCGGGCGCGGGTCAGCCCGCTTAAAGCCCTGCGGATTTCCGCTTCACCCACGCAAAAGGCCAGGCGGAAAAAGCCTGGCATGCCGAAGCCTGAACCGGGCACGGCCAGAACCAGTTCTTCGGCCAGCCTGCGGACGAATTCCTTGTCGTCGCCGCCTGGGGCCTTGGGGAAAAAGTAAAAAGCCCCGCGCGGCTTCAGGAATTCATATCCGGCCTCGGTGAGCGTTTCGGCCATGGCCTTGCGCCGCTCGGCGTAAATTTGCAGGTCCACCTGTTTGCCCAGGGCGTGCTTGAGCAGGTATTGCCCGACTATGGGCGGGTTGACAAAGCCCAGGGTGCGGTTGGCCAGGATCGCGCCCGCGCGCAGCTTGGCCTTGTCCGGCATGTTTGGGGGCAGGGCCAGGTAGCCGACGCGCTCTCCGGGCAGGGACATGTTCTTGGAGAAAGAGCCCAGGACCACGGAGTATTCGTACAGGGGCAGCACCGGGGGAACCACGGCTCCGTCATAGGCCAGAAAGCGATAGGGTTCGTCGGAGATCAGAAAAACGGGCCGCCCGTGTTCCCGGCTCTTGCGGCGCAGTATCTCGGCCAGACCGGCCAGTTCTTCGCGGGAATAAATCTGCCCGGTGGGATTGTTGGGAGAATTGATGATTACCCCCCTGGTTTTGGGGCTGACCGCCTTTTCCATGGCCGGCAGATCCAGGCCGAAGTCCTCGCGCCGCGCCGGAACCGGCTTCAGCGTGCCGCCGTGGTTATCCACATAGGCGCCGTACTCCACAAAAAAGGGGGCCACGCAGATAACTTCGTCCCCGGGGTTGAGCACGGCCCGCAGGAATGCGTTCATGCAGCCGGCCGCCCCGCAGCCGAGCATGAGATCCCCGGCTTCCAGGGGGACCTCCTGCTCCGCGCTCAGGTAAACGGCCAGTTTCTGCAAGGCCCAGTCGAAGCCGCAGTTGGGCATGTAACCGAAGGCAAAAGGTTCCCCGGCCCTGTCCATGAGCTCCCGCAGTCCGTCCTTGACTTCCGGGGGTGGCGGCAGATCCGGGTTCCCCAGGCTGAAGTCGCATACCTTGTCCGCGCCGTGTTTTTTTTTCAATTCTATGCCGGCTTCAAACATCCGGCGAATCCAGGAGGAGTTTTCCAGAAGTCCGTCAAACTTTTCCGACAGCACGCTCATCGTTTTGCTCCTTGCGTTTATGCGATTTCAAAGTTGCTGGAACCGAAGTTCGCGTAATAGCGCCCGGACTTGGCCGTGAACTTAAGGACGCAGTAATCCGGGTCAGTGACTCCCCTCTGGTAATACATGGTGTCGCCTTCCCGCCAGATCATCTCCTTGCTTCCGGCGTCCTCCAGCACTTCCATGCGGCCTTTCAACATGACTCCCCGGAAAAATTTTTTATCGAAAAAATATATGCAGGCGCGGGGGTCGGCCCGGTACTGCGCCACGCGCATGGACGAGGTATTGGTGGTGAACCAGAAGTTTTTTATGCCTTCGCGTTTTCTTGGCGGCAACATGGCCTTGGTGTTGGGGAAACCGTCTTCGTCCACGGAGCCGATCAGGGAGACGCTCTGGCGATCGATGAGTTCTCCAATGGTTTGCTCAGGGTCTTTCAAGGTCATGCCGCCTCCTTGGCGAGTCTTATTTGCCGCCCAGACATTCTTCCAGGGCAACGGCAAAGGCCTCCAGATCCGCCTCCGGGATGTTCAGGGCCGGAAGCAGGCGCAACACCCGCTCTTGGGTGAGGTTGAGGATAAAGCCTTTGCGCAGCAGCTCTTCCCAGACTTCCCTTCCCGGCTCGGCCAGCTCAATTCCCAGAAAGAGCCCTAGGCCGCGCACTTCACGGATCTTGCCGGGGCGGCGGGCGGAGGTGGCCGCGAAGCGCTCTTTGGCCCAGCTTCCCAAACTGGCGGCCCGCTCCGGCAGACGGTCCCGTTCCATGATTTCCAGGGTGGCCAGGGCCGCGGCCGAGCAGAGGGCCCCCCCGCCGAAGGTGGTGGCATGGCTTCCGAAATCAAAGCCCTTAGCGGCTTCCTCGGTGCAGAGCATGGCTCCCATGGGCAGTCCGTTGGCCAGGGCCTTCGCGCTGGTGACGATATCCGGGGTGATGCCGTAATGTTGGAAGCCCCACCAGCGCCCGCTGCGTCCGAGCCCGGCCTGCACTTCATCGGCAATTAGGAGCAGGCCATGTTCCTGGCAGAGGGCTGCTATGGCCCGCAGGTAATCTCTGTCCAGAATCCGCACTCCGCCTTCGCCCTGGACCACTTCCAGCATGATGGCGGCGCTTTCCGGGCGCAAGGCGTCCTTGAGAGCGGCTAGATTCCCGGCCTCCACCTGGCGGAATCCCTGCGGGAAAGGGGCGAAGCCGTCCTGCAGGCGGGCCTGGCCGGTGGCGGCTAGGGCGGCCAGGGTGCGTCCGTGGAAGCAACTGGTCAGGGTAATGATTTCATAGCGCTCCTGCCCGCGGATCTTGCGCTGGTAGCGCCGGGCCAGCTTGATGGCCGCCTCGTTGGCCTCTGCCCCGGAATTGCAGAAAAAGGCCTTGGAGCAATGCAGGGTGGAGAGGATCTTCTCGGCGAGAAGGATTTGTTCCTCCTGGTAAAAAAGATTGCTCACATGTACGAGCTTTTCCATCTGGCGTGACACGGCCGCGTTTATTTCCGGGTGGCAATGCCCCACTCCGGTCACCGCGATGCCAGCCAGGAGGTCCACGTATTCTCGGCCGTCAAAATCCCAAATCCTGCTGCCCTTGGCCGAACGCACCCCCATCGGATAGCGGGCGTAGGTACGGCACAGGACTTGCTCCGTCCGGCTTTGCAGTTCCGCAAGGCTCATATCCTAATTCTCCGAGTTAGATGGTTCCTGTATGTCCGAAGCCGCCCGCGCCGCGGGCGGTGTGCCCCAGTTCTTCCGCAGGTTCGAACAGGGCCTGGCGAAAGGGCTGAAAGATCAACTGGGCTATGCGCTGTCCCGGATTAACCCGTTGCGCGGTCCGGCTGGTATTCAGCAGGGGCACGCTGATTTCCCCACGGTAATCCGGGTCGATCACCCCCACCCCCTGGGCCACGGTCAGGCCGTTGACCCCGCCCAGGCCGCTGCGTGCGTAAACAAATCCGGCCACCCCCGGTTCCAGGATTTCAATGGCCAGACCTGTGGGAACAAGGAGTCTTTCCCCAGGGGGGATGTCTTTTTCGTTTTCCAGGTCCGCGGCCAGGTCAAAACCGGCCGCCTCCGCCGTACCGCGCCGGGGGCCGTCCAGTCTGTACAGGCTGGCGGCCGCGCGGAAAAATTTCACCCGTACCCGGATCCGCCCTTGATCCTCCATCCGCATAAATATCCTTGCCCCCGAAACAAAATACAGGTATTAATACGCTTCCAGCGGTTTTTATCCCAAGCCGGCAGCCAAGTCAAAGCTTGCTGACGGCATTTAGGTGAGAGTATACCCCGAATTGCCCGCGTAAATAGAAAAGGGAGGCCTGCAATGCAACCACTGCGCGTATTCAATGTAATCCCCAAGATCCCGTCTGAACTGGAAGCTCTCTGGAAAATCTCGCACAATTACCTCTTTGCTTGGGACAGTAGGCTTGCGGATTTATTCGAATATATCGATTCGGGACTCTGGGCGAAGAGCTACCGGAATCCGATCTGGTTTCTGAACCATGTCTCCCAGGCCCGCTATGAGGAGTTGCTTGGCGACGACACCTTTGTAAAGCGGGTGCAGCACGCGGATAAAACTCTTGAAGAGTATATGTCCGCCCCGGAAAAACACCATCTGGAAGGGCAGGAGTCCGGGCAGCCGGTGGTGGCCTATTTCAGCCTGGAATTCGCCGTGGCCCTGTGTCTGCCCATATATTCCGGCGGCCTGGGCGTACTCGCCGGAGATCACCTGAAATCGGCCAGCGATTTGAATATCCCCCTGGTGGGCATCGGCTTGGCCTACCGTAACGGCTATTTCCGCCAGTACATGATGGCGGACGGCTGGCAACAGGAGCGTTACCCGGACTATGACTTCGAGCAGATGCCCATGCACCGCGCCAAGACGCCCACGGGCGAGAATGCCATAGCGCGCACGCATATAGGAGATCGCCCGGTGGCCGCCCAGATTTGGGAATGTAATGTGGGGCGCATCCCTCTTTATCTGCTGGATACGAATATTTCTGAAAATAACCCGGATTTTCGCGCCATTACCGCCAGACTTTACGGAGGCGATGATGAAATGCGCCTGTGGCAGGAGATTCTTCTGGGCATAGGCGGAGTCAAGGCCTTGGATGTGCTCGGGTTGAAACCCAGGGTCATCCACATGAATGAAGGGCATTCCGCCTTTGCCGGTTTGCAGCGGATCCGCTCTTTCATGAAAAACGACAATCTGCCCTTTGAAGCGGCGGCGGAAGTCGCGGCCGCCGGCAGCGTTTTCACCACCCATACTCCGGTTCCGGCGGGCAACGATCGTTTCCATCCGGATCTGATGCGCAAGTATTTTACCGCTTTTGCCAAGGATATCGAACTGGATTTTAAGGCCTTCATGGGGCTGGGGCGGGAAGACCCGCAAAACGAGGACGAAGATTTCTGTATGCCGGTGCTGGCCTTGCGCCTTTCCCGCTTCAACAACGGGGTTTCCCAGTTGCACGGCAAGGTTTCCCGTAACATGTGGAGCAGGATCTGGCCGCAGTATCCCGTGGACGATCTGCCCATCGGCGCGGTGACCAACGGGGTGCACGGGCCTTCCTGGACCGGCCTGGAAATGGGTTTGCTTTATGATCGTTTTCTCAGCCCGGCCTGGAGGGATGACAACAGCAACCCCAAAATCTGGCAACGGGCGGAAGACATCCCGGATGTGGAGATCTGGCGGGCGCACGAGCGCCAGCGGGCCAGCCTGATTGATTTTGTGCGCAAGCGTTACAAGGCCCAGTTGCAGGCCCAGGGCGCCAATCCTGAAGATGTGAGCCGGGCTGAAGAAATCCTCAACCCGGACGCCCTGACTATCGGTTTTGCCCGGCGCTTCGCCACTTACAAACGGGCCAACATGCTCCTGATGAACCGGGATGAATTGCTCAAAATCATCAATAACTCCGCCCATCCGGTACAGTTTATCTTTGCTGGCAAGGCCCATCCCAAGGATAACGAGGGTAAGCAGTTGATGAAGGAAATCATCCGCATCTTCCGCCAGCCTGAATTCCATGACAAGACGGTCTTCATCGAGGACTACGATATGGAAGTGGCCTCCTACATGACCTCCGGCTGCGACATCTGGTTGAACAACCCCCGCCGTCCCCTGGAAGCCTGCGGCACCAGCGGCATGAAGGCCCTGTTCAACGGGGTGCTCCAGTTCAGCACCCTGGACGGATGGTGGGCCGAGGCCTGGAAACCTGACAACAGTCTGGGCTGGGCCATCGGCAAAGGCGAGGAGTACGAAGATTTCGCTTACCAGGATATGGTGGAGCTGCAAACCCTGTACAAGGTTTTGGGGGTGGATATCATCCACGAGTTTTATCACCGCGTTAACGGGGTGCCGCGCCACTGGACCAGGCGCATGAAAGACGCCCTGGTGGAACTGGGGCCGCGTTTCAGCTCAAACCGTATGGTCCTGGATTACATGCGCGACGCCTATATCCCCTCTTTCCAGAGAAACCTTGAACTGTGCAAAAATGATTTCCAGGTGTCCAGGGAGCTTTCCGAGTGGCGCAAAGGCATCATCGCCAAGTGGAACGACGTGCGTATCAGCAACGTCCGTAGCGCGAACTCGGACAAACTCCTGGTGGGCGATCGCATTGAGGCGCGGGCCGATGTTTTTCTGGCAGGCATTGCCCCCGAGCATGTCAAGGTGGAGATCTATGCCGGCAAGCTGAGCCAGGATAACACCTTTGTCAGCCGGGACATCGTCCCCATGTGCGCGGAAGGCGGAATACGCGACGGCGCGCTGACCTATGTGGGGACAGTGCCGGCCGGGGATACCGGACGCTACGGCCTGAGCGTGCGCGTCCTGCCCATGCATCCGCTGCTTTCCAACCAGCACTTCGGGCTCATCCACTGGTCTGGTTTATAGGCGGAGGGATGCGCTGAATTGCGTCACCGCCTGTGTATTCCGTGCAAGAGGTCCAATTGCACGGGCAGGGTTTTGTGCAGACTGTAATCTTCCAAGATGGTTCTGCGGGCCTCTTCCTGTAGCGGAGCAAGTTCCTTTTTGCGGGCCAGGGCTTCGCAGGCTTGCTCCGCCAGGGTCTGGGGGTCGTCCAGGGGCACGGTCAGCATATTACGTCCGGCCTGGGCTATTTCGCGCACCGGCTCGGTGTCGGAAGCCAGAAGGAGGCATCCGCAGCTCATGGCTTCCAGTATGGACCAGGACAGGATGAAGGGCTTGGTCAGGTAAACGTGCAGGTCTGAGATTTGCAAGAGGCGGCGGTGCACCTGGTAAGGCTGGGAGGGCAGGATATGCGCCCGCCCTGGGGGCAGGGGAACTTCCTCCCGCAGGATTTCCAACCAACTCTGCCCGGCCGGGAGCTTCTCACCATAAACCACGGTGTCGTCTCCCATGATGATCACCTGGCAGTTGGGCCTGGATTCCAGGATGGCCGGCAGGCTCCTGAAGAATTGGGGAAAGCCGCGCATGGGTTCAAGCCCCCGGCTGATATAGGTGAGTATCTCAGCTTCCGGGGGAATCGGCAGCCCAAGGGCCTGGATGATGGCTCCCTTGGCCTCCTGCGCCGGGATGAAAAAATCCGTATCAATGCCGTCGTGGATCACCGCGATTTTTCCGGTAAATTCCCCGGGCTGTTGCGCTTTTTGCCAATTGGTCGGGGTGACGCTCTGCGGGCAGTCCGCTAGGGCGTGCAGGCACATAAGGTTGATCGCCTGCTTCCCCGTCATCGCCCCGGGGTCTTCGGCGACCTTTTCGCTCAGATCATCGGGGTGGGTCTTGTTGAAGAACCATTCGCAATAGTTCAGGCGGCGCGCCTTGGGGAAAATATCCGCGCAAAAGAAGCCGCACCCCCAGGCGCCGTGGTAGTAAATGGCTTTCGGCCTGAAGCCTTCTATGCGTAGCCGGAGCATGGCCGATGCGAAAATTTCGGCCCGGCGCAGGCTTTGAGAGGCGTCGCGTTCCAGGAGATAGGGGGAAGGCGGCGAGCTTTCCGGCACGCGCAGGAGCTCCAGCCGCACTCCGGGCAGGCGGACATCCCGGCGCTGCCCTTCGGCCAGGAAAACCACCCGGTTGGCCGGGTTTTTGGCCAGATGGATGGCCAGGGCGCGAAACTGGGCCGGGTAGTTATGGTGTAGGAAAAGATAATCCATGTCTCTTTACTTCAATCATATCATGCTTCCTGTCAATCGCGCGGGCGGGGCTTTTTGCGTGTTCACTCCCAAAAGGCAACTAACTAAATTTATTCTTCTTTTTTGTCTCTTGAATAAGCCGCCGGGGGCGGATATGATGCCGCCGAGAGGCGACAGCAGGCAGTCTGAAATGCTCTTAACTGGAGACCGGCATGGATTTTATCCTTAGAGGGGTGCGGGGGAGTCTGGCTAATCCCAATCCCTTCAACAAGCACTACGGAGCTAATACCCAGTGCATTGAACTGCGTTTAGGCTCCGGGGAATTGTTCGTCTTTGACGCGGGCACGGGCTTGCAATCCATTAACCGGGATCTTCCGGACAGCGGCGAGTGCCGTCTGTTCATCTCGCATGCCCATGCCGACCATGTGCTGGGCCTAAGTTTTTTCAAGCCCATGTATTTGAAAGACTGGAATGTGCATATTTATATTCCGTCCTGGCAGCCCAATCTTTTGGAGCGCTGGTTTGACGGCACGGCCTTCCCGGTGCATTTTTCCCTTCTCCAGGCGAACATCAGCATACACCTAATTGAGGCGGGCGCGGAACTGGAGTTTAAGCTCGGGGACGACAAAAAGGCTCTGGTGCGTGTTTTTTCCGCCAACCATCCAGGGGGCGGCCTAGCCTTCAAGGTTTTTGCCGATGAAGAGGTTTTTTTGTATTCCGGAGATCACGAGATCACCACGGATGAGGATGTGCGTCTCCAGACTTCGGGCATGCTTCAGGGTGTGACCGTGGCCTTGGTGGATGCCGCCTACTCGCGCCTGGACTATAAAAAGGGCTGGGGGCATTCCGCCTGGGAGGACTGGGTGGATTTGTGCCTGGAACAGAAGGTGAATTCCTTGATCCTGGCGCACCACGCCCAGGATAAGGATGATCCCTCTTTGGATGCCTTGCAGGAGACCTTGAAGGAATATGCCGTCCAGGGTCTGCATGCCGTGGTCGGGCGCGAGGGCATGCGTTGCCCAGTTGGCCGGGGCGCGGTTCCGGTCACGTTGCCGAGCGTCTGGCTGGACGGCTTCATTGACAGCCTGAACCATGTAAAAGAAGAAGGCGCGGTTTGGGATCGCCTTTTGTCCGGGGCCAGGACGCTGACCAACGCCGAAGCCGGGAATATCTACCTGAGCGAAGGGGAGGAAATGGTCTTTGTCTGTGCCCACAACGATTTTCTTTTTCCACGGGATACGGCCCACCGGTATGCCTATGCCAATCTGCGCCTGCTCCGCTCCCCGGATTCCATTGTCGGCCAAGTGGCCTTATCCGGCGTCTCCATGAACTTGCCGGACGTGCGCAAGCTCGGTCCGGATGCGCCTTGCGCTTTTAATGACAGCTTGGACCGGAAAACCGGATACATAACCCAATCTGTTCTCGCGGTGCCTGTCTTCAACCACAAGCGCGATCTCCTGGGGGTGGCCGAGCTCATTAACAGCCTGGCGCCGGACGGAAATACCCCGCGCCCCTTTACCGAAAATATGCGCGAAGAGGTGGAGATGCTGGTGAGCAAGGCCGCCGCTTACCTGGAGATTAGCCGTAATGTGCGGCGGAATATTTCCCGGCTTATGGGTATGGTCATGATGCGCGACCCCGCGGAGACCGAGGCCCATGCCCAAAGGGTGGGGGCCGTGGCCTCCGAGATATACCAGCGCTGGGCGGAAAGGCGCGCGGAGCCGCATGCGGCGCGGAGCCATTATCGCGTCCGGCTGCGTCTGGCCGCCATGCTGCATGATCTGGGCAAGACGGGCATCCCGGAAGAGATTCTTAAAACCCCCGGCAAACTCACGGATGACGAACTTGAGATCATGCGCAAACACGCGGTTCTGGGGGCGGGGTTATTTTCCGCCGAACCGCAGGATATAAGCGATTTGGCTACAGAGGTCATCCACCACCACCACCAGAAATGGAACGGCCAGGGCTACCCGGTTATGCCGGAAGGCAAACCCCTGGCCGGGGCGGACATCCCCTTGTCCGCCAGAGTGACCGCCCTGGCGGATGTTTTTGACGCGTTGGTTTCTCCACGTTGCTACAAGGTTCCTTTTACCTGGGATCAGGCCATGGAAACCCTTTGGAAAGAGTCTGGGGAACATTTTGATCCGGAACTGGTGGAGTGCTTTTTTGAGGCCAAGGATGTCATCGCGCTGATATATGAACGCTACCCCGGCTAAATATTAAATTTGCGCACCCGCCGCATATTCAGGTGACAGATGGCGGCAGCCAGGGCATCTCCGGCGTCTTCCGCCCAGCTTTCTTTCACCCCCAACAGACGCCCCACCATGAAGCTGACCTGGCCTTTTTCGGCCCGCCCGTTGCCGGTGAGGTTTTTTTTGATTAGGGAGGGTTCATAGTCAAAGACCTGGACGGCCATGGAAGAGCATATCCCGACAGCCGCTCCTCTGGCCTGCCCCAACTTGAGAGCGCTGGCGATATTTTTGCAGGTGAAGAGATTTTCTATGGCGGCCTCAGCTGGCTGAAATTCTTGCAGGATGCGGCTTAGCTCGGAGCAGATTTCTCCAAGCCTGGATGAGAAATCCGCGGCCTTGGGGCGGATGACCCCGCAGTTAAGCAGGCTGATAACCCCGGATTGTTCGCGGAGCACTCCCCAGCCTGTTTTTCGCGAGCCTGGATCCAGCCCGATGACCGTGTTTTCCCGCCGCCCGTCCATACAGTCCCCTTGAAGCGCGATCCAGGCAGATATACCAGGAATCCTTAAAGCGCTCAAAATAATTTTGTGACGGCTTCCTCCGCTGTCGGCTATTGATTTTTATTTTGAATTACGGCAAATTAGCTAAAAATCGCTTGCGTAACATATTTTTGTTTCGGCTGGGGGAGGGTTTGTGAATAAAAGCGAATTGATTAAAGCCGTTGCCGATGAAAATGCCCTGTCCAATGAAGACGCCGTTGTGGTGGTGGAAACTTTTTTTGACCAGATGAAGGCCGCCTTGGTCGCGGGCAACAGGGTGGAGATCCGGGGGATGGGCAGTTTCAAGGTCAAGCATTATGCCGGGTATTCCGGGCGCAACCCCAAGACCGGCAAAATGGTGGAAGTTGCCCCCAAAAAGCTGCCTTTTTTCAGGTCCGGCAAGGAATTAAAAGAATTTCTCAACGAGTAGCCCAGTAACCGGCTTTGCCAATGGCTTTTAGCCTTTGCGTGCCCCTCGCTGCGAGACGTTGGCTTATTTCCGCATAATACGCAGCGGGCGGCGTTGTTCATGCCGTTTATCCTTCAGTCTTCGAGGGCGCAGAAAGGAATGATTTCCCGGACATCGCGAACCGGGAGCGCGCCTGCCGGAAGGCCGGGGACTTCCCCTCCATCCTGACGGAGGAAAAATAGCCTGCCGATTCCGGCGGCGCGCCCGGCCCGCATATCTGAAAGCGCATCTCCCAGGAGCAGGGAACGGGCGAGGTCCAGGCCGTGCTCGTGAGCGGCGCGCAGCAGCATCCCCGGAGCGGGTTTGCGTTCCGGGCTTTCCCGCCGGTATGCGCCCAGCCCGTGCTCCGGGTGGAAGGGGCAGTAATAGACGGCGTCCAGATCCGCCCCCCGGACCAGAAATTCATCCTTAACCCAGTCCATCAGCCGGAGAAAATCCTTTTCACTGTATAGGCCGCGGCCTATGCCCGATTGGTTGGTCGCCACGATCACCAGACGTCCGGCCTGGCGGGCGGCCCGGGCCAGTTCAAAGATGCCCTCCACAAAGATGAAATCCTCCCGGCGGTGGACATAGCCGCGATCAATATTGATCACGCCGTCCCGATCCAGAAAAAGCGCTGGAGTGGGCATGGCGGTTTTTATTTTTTATCCGTCAGGGACAGAGGAGGCCGTCCGGCCATGCCGGCGGGAAGGTTCCGCCGCAGGTTCAGGATCTTTTCCGCTACCTCCATGATATCGGCGGAGAACTTGGAAGAAGGAAACTCCGTGAGTGCGGGTTTCTGCCTGCGCACCGCCTCCGTCACCTTGGTATCGTTGCGCACATGCCCGAGCAGGGTGGGGGAAAGGCTCAGAAAACGCGAGCAGGCTTCCCGCAGACGCTGAAAGCTTTGCTCTCCTTCTTTGGCGGAACTGGCCTGATTGACCAGGATAAAATAGTCCTTGATTCCGTGTTTCGCGGACAAAACCTTGATCAGGGCATAACAATCCGTGAGGGAGGTAGGTTCAGGGGTGAGCACGAGGAGGCGCACCATGGTCATGGCTCCGAAGCTGAGGACAGGGGCGGCGATGCCAGCCCCCACATCCAGGATGACAAAGTCATGGCGCCGCGCCAGCGGATCCAGTTTATCAGCCAGCATGGACGGGAGGGCGCTATCTCCGGATTGACTCAGCAGGCCTGAATTTGCCGGCAGCAGAAGCAACCCCGGAGGCACGCGTATGACCAAATCTTCCGCTCGCACCTCCGGGCGGGCGAGACTCTGGATATTGGCGTTCGGGGTCAGCCCCAGCAACACGTCCAGGTTGGCCAGTCCCAGGTCGCAGTCAACGAGCAGGGTTTGTTTTTTTTTCAAGGTCAGAGCCAGGGCCAGGTTCAGGGCCAGGTTGCTTTTCCCGGCCCCGCCTTTACCACTGAGCACGGAGATGCTCAAAGTCGCTTTGTCGGACATATATTTATCTCCATCTGTAAATAGGGTCAGAGCGTTTTTCTTTTACGGGCGGGAGCGGACTGAAACAGAAATTGTTTTTCTTCCGGCCGCACCAGGAGGGCGGAGAGATCCGCCTTGGGAGCTTCCGCCTCGGGGCGCAAGGGCAGGAGGATCCATGAGCGCAGGTTGTGCTTGCGGGCCAACCCGGCCCATTTTTCCGGGGTGATTCCGGGGATCAGGCGGGCCAGGAGCATGGGTTCAGCCGCCGCCAGCGCCGGCTCCCCCGGCATGGAGGAGAGGTGCTCGCGCAACTTTTCGGAGATTTTCCGGATCTCCCGCAAGAGATGTTTTTCCGTCTGGAATTCATTGGGCATAGAGCAAGTTGTCTCTTATGAGTTTGTCCAGTTTTCCGTCGAGCACGGCCCCCACATCGGTGATCTCCGAGCCAGAGCGGTGATCCTTGACCAGTTGGTAAGGCTGCATGGTATAGGTGCGGATCTGGCTGCCGAAATTGATGGCTTCCTTGTTCTGGTAGCTGGCCTGCTGCGCTTCTTCGCGTTTTTTCAGTTCCAGGGCGTAAAGCTTGGCCTTGAGGATGCTCATGGCCAGGTCGCGGTTCTGGTGCTGGGATTTTTCATCCTGGCACTGCGCCACCACGCCGGTCGGCAGATGGGTGATACGCACGGCGGAGTTGGTGCGGTTCACATGCTGCCCTCCGGCGCCGCCGGCTCTGAAGACATCCACGCGCAGATCCTTATCGTTGATCTCGATGCGGATGTTGTCGCCCACGTCCGGAAGAACATCCACCGAGGCAAAGGAGGTATGCCGCCGCCCGCTGGAATCAAAAGGGGAGATGCGGATCAGGCGGTGGATGCCCTTTTCGTTTTTGAGGAACCCGTAGGCGTTTTCCCCGCGCACCCGCAGGGTGACGCTTTTTATCCCGGCCTCGTCTCCGGCCAGATAGTCCAGGCATTCCACTGCAAAATTCCGGCTTTCCGCCCAGCGCATATACATGCGCTCAAGCATCTCCGCCCAGTCCTGGGCCTCGGTTCCCCCGGCCCCTGGGTGTATTTCCAGGATGGCCCCCTGTCCGTCTCCTTCCCGGCCAAGGAGCACTCGGAGCTCGTTTTTTTCCAGCAATTCCCCGAAATGCCCGAGGCTTGCCTCCAGGGCTTCCAGGGCTTCCGCGCTTTCTTCCTCTCCGGCCAGCAAAAGCCACTCTTCCGCCTCCCGCCGGGCCGCGTCCATTTCCTTCAGGCGGGCTAGTTCATTTTCCAGCAGGCTTTTCTCCCGCAGGATCGGGGTAAGTTTGTCCGGCTCATTCCAGGCCTCCGGGACGGAGATCTGCTGGTTTATATCGTCCAGGCGGCGTGTTTTTTTTTCCAGGTCAAAGCCGCCTCCACAGGGTTTGGGATTTTTCCGCCAATTCCTGGGCTTGGCTTTTTAATTCGCTGAATTGTCGCATGGTTATCCTTTGTGGGGTTGGGCGCTCCTCTTGTCCTTTTCCGGCCGGAGAAGGGTCGCGATGATGAACAGCAAGGGCGCGCAGGCGGTCAGTCCGGTGATTTCAGCATAATTGCGGTGAAAAAAAGTCTTTTCTTCCTGCAACCAGGCCTGATGAGCGCTATGGTAATCCTTGAACAAGGGGCCGGCGTCATTGATTCTTCCGGTGGGCGTAATCAGGGCGCTGGCGCCGGTATTGGTGGATCGCAGCATGTAGCGGCCCTGCTCCACCGCCCGCATGGCAGCGAGCTGCAAGTGCTGCCAGGGCGCGGGACTATCCGCGAACCAGGCATCGTTGCTCACGTTTACCAGAAGGTTGGCCCCGGAGGCAACCCTGGCCTGGGCCAGTTCCGGAAAAATGCTTTCATAGCATATCAGGAGACCCAGAGAAAGAGAACCCTGGCGCAAGGGCCGTTGGTCGCGGCCGGGAGAAAATCCCCACCCTTGCAAAAATTCACTGGCAAATGGCACGTACAGGCCCCTGGGAATATATTCTCCGAAGGGCACCAGGTGCTCTTTGTCATAGTGTCCGGCATAGCGCCCGGCTTCGTCAAGGAGCCAGACCCGGTTGTAGCTTTCCGGATCCACTCCTTCACCCTGCCCCGGAGCCCCGAAGAGTAGGGGGATACGGCGGTGCAGGGCGAGCTCGCTGAGCAGGGCGTTCAGCCGTTGTCCGGGCTGGAAGAAAAAGGGCATGGCGGTTTCCGGCCATACCAGCAAATCCGCCTGGCGGCCGAAGCTGTTTTCCGCCATGGTCAGGACTTTTTCCGAAAGACTGATATAATGCCGGACCGTTTCAGCCTGCCTGTCCGGATTCCATTTTTGGGACTGGTCAATATTGCCCTGAACCTGAGCCAGGATTACCGGGGGGCCTTGATTTTCCTCCAGCAGACGCCCGGCCCCGTAAAACAGCAGGGCGGCAAAGAGCAATACACCGACGGCAGGCGGTCCCAAAAGTTCCAGGCGGCAGGGAGCCCGGCCGGGCCAGTGGCGGCGCAGCACGACAGGGAGCGAGGTCAGGGCGATGAGGGCGTACAGGGAGGAAAGCCCGAACATGCCGGCCAGAGAAGCTCCCTGGGCCAGTAGCGGCCAGGCGATCATGGCGCTGGACAGGCAGTGCCAGGTGACCCCGGTAAACAGCCAGCCACGGGCCAGTTCCAGCGCCCCCCAGCTTAGGCCCCCGGCCAACAGGACCAGGACCGGGGGCAGGCGGGAGGCGAAAAAACGCAGCAAGAGCGCGAAAGATACATGGTAAATAGAGAGAAAGCATCCCAGGAGAATGACGAAGATAAAGGCTAGGGGGAAGGGGACCCGTCCGAAGTTGACCAGGGGATAAACTAGCCAGTAGGTGGCCAGCAGCCCTCCCAGAAGAAAGACGCAAACTGATCCGGCAACGGCCCTGCCCGTGTTTTCCGCTGTCAGCGCCAGGGCGGCCAGGCAGAGGGGAAAAAGCAGGACTAGGGGGGGGATCTGCGCGAGACTGTTGGGAAAACCCATAAAAAATCCTAGGCCGCCCGCTAGTATGTACAGCATTTCTCTGCCGTTGAAACTGAAAGCCCGGACCACGGCGCTGGCCCTTGTTCCTGTGCCGCGCATCTCAGCCGGGTTTGGTGACCAGCACGCTATATACCCGCCGGCGATCCGCCTTTTCCACCGTAAAGAGCATGCCTTCCAGGGTAAAGCTTTCTCCGGTCAAGGGCAGGCGTCCGGCAATATGCGAAAGCAGACCGCCGATGGTATCTACTTCGTCGGACTCCAGATTAAGGCGCAGGGCGGAGTTGATATCTTCCAGGTCGGCCCGCCCGGAGAGCCTGACGCTGCCGTCTTCCAGCGGCAATATTTCCACGGCCTTGGGGGCATCGTGTTCATCCTCGATGTCGCCGACGATCTCTTCCAGCACATCCTCGATGGTGATTAGGCCGGAGGTTCCCCCGTATTCATCCAGGATGATAGCCATGTGGGTTTTACGCGCCTTGAACTCATTGAGCAGGGCCATGGCGTCTTTGGTTTCAGGAACGAAAAATGGCTGGAGCATGACTTCCGTGACCGGCTGCCCGGTCTTGTCCGGGTGCCTGGAGGCGCTCAGGAGGTCCTTGGCGTGGACCACGCCCACGATGTTGTCGCGGTTATCTTGGTAAACGGGCATCCTGGAATGTCCGCATTCCAGGATGCGCTCTATGGCCTCAGCCACGCTGGAGCCGGCTTCCACCCCCTGGATGTCCGCGCGAGGAGTCATGATATCTTCCACCGTCATGTCGTCCAGACGGAGGATATTCAGCAGCATGGAACCTTCCGCCGCTTCCAGTTCTCCTTCCTGGCTGGCTTCAATTATGGCTTTTTCCACTTGGTCGGAATTCCTGCCTGTGAAGATCCGGCTTAATCTGCTGAAAATTCCGCCACTTCCAGAATCGCTGTCCAATTAACTAGCCTCCTCTTCAATGTTCCGGCGCTGGATCCAGGCCGCCAGCATGGGCACGCCTTCGTCCTGCGCCAGGTTCAGCCAGTGTATGCGCTCCATTGCCTCCACATCTCCGCCGTTCTCTTTTCCCCAGGATACGAATTGCAACCCGGCTTCCATTCTTTCTTTCAGTTCCGTCAGGTAGCTTATCCGGCAATGCAGCCAAAAACGCAGTTTTTTCCGGGTATCCGGGTCCATAAGTTCCAGAAAGAGCATCAGTTCCTTCAGGGAAAGCGGCTGTGCCCAGCCTGGAGGCAGGTGCCGCCGGGGGATGTGCAGTTTGCATCCCCCGGCGGAAAGGTTGTCCAGGATGAATTCTTCGGCCTTGAATTCGGCCCGGCCTGTGTCTTTTTCAGATATGACGATCAGAGCCGCCTTGGGCCAACTACGGGGCATGGGGAATTTGTCCGTTTCCGGCATGCTGTCCGCGGCCCAGAGGGCCGCGCCCGTCAGGTATTCCTTGGTGGGCGGCATCCGTAGGAAGGAGCGTTTGCGTCTGTTTTCCAGACGGAGGGGCAGGCTTAAAACCAGGCTGCATCCGTGGTCCTCGGTTTCCAGCCTCTGGATGCAAGTGACAAAGGCATAATAGAGAACTTTCCGCTGTCCGCGGGAGAGGGTGAAATAGCAACCGGCCTTTTGGCCGACCAGGGCGGCGGCCTGCTCTTCCGGCCAGTCGCTTTCCAGGATTAGTCCGTCCGGGCGCAGGCGTTCCGGGATACAGCGCAGTAAGGGGGTACGCCGTCCATCGCCGAGATGCGGATGTAATTCAAAAAGGCTGCGCTCCTTTATCGCTTGGCGCAGAATCTGGCGTATGTTTTCCTCGGAGTTCGCCTGCCCGAACGGAGCGAAAGCGTCTTTTTTGCAGCGCAGGCGGAAAAAGAGGACCAGGAGCAGGATGGCCAGAACGGCGCCGGTATAGAGGATCATATTCTTTGCGTAGTGGTCTTTTTGAGATGGATTTCAACACAATTTAAGGCCGCCGGGGTGACTCCGGGGATACGCCCGGCCTGCCCAAGTGTGCGCGGCCGGACGGCCGCGAGCTTTTCCACAGCTTCACGGCTCAACCCATGCACCTGAGTGTAATCCACTTCGCCGATGCGCACCAGTTCTAATTCGCTCTGGCGGGCGGCCAGTTCCTCTTCCCGTTTCAGGTATCCGGCATAGAGCAGGGCGCTTTCGGCCTCATTACGGCATTCCGGGTCGTACTCCATAATATCCGGCCATAAACGGGCGATCTTGGCGCTGTTCATGCCCGGCCGGCGCAAGAGCTCCGCCAGGCTGATATTTTTTCCGGGCAGGCTCTCTCCAAGTTCTTCAAAAGCGGCCCGGCCGGCGGCATCCGGCCTGACCTCGCGGGCGGCAAGCTCTTGCAGCAGTTTCTCTTTTTTGCCGCGCCTGGTTTCGTGTGCGCGCCAGTCCGCGTCCGGGATCAGGCCGAGTTCGCGGCCAAGGGGGGTGAGGCGCTCATCGGCGTTGCTGTGCCGGAGCGACAAGCGGTGTTCGGCCCTGGAGGTGAACATGCGGTAGGGTTCGTGGATGCCCTTGGTCGTCAGGTCGTCCACCATGACGGCCAGGTAAGCCTGGCGGCGTTCCGGCATAAAGGCCGGTCGCCCTGTCAAGGAGCAGAAGATGTTCAGTCCAGCCCAGAGCCCTTGCCCGGCGGCCTCTTCATAGCCGGAACTGCCGTTAAGCTGTCCGGCGGACCATAGTCCGGGCACGGCCTTCACTTCCAGTGAGGGGGCAAGCTGGGTGGGCGGCAGGTAATCGTATTCCACCAGATAGCCTGGGCGGATGATATGGTGTCTTTCCAGCCCCGGAACCATGGATAGAAAGGCTTTTTGTATCCTCAAGGGCATCCCGGTATGGATGCCGTTGGGGTAAACCTCCTGGCTGTCCACGCCTTCCGGCTCCACAAAAATCTGGTGCCTGGGGCGCTGCGGGAAGAGAAAAACCTTGTCTTCAATGGCCAGGCAGTAACGCGGGCCGGGGTGGGTGAGGCTTCCGTCATACAGCGGGGAAAGGAGCAGGTTTTCAGCAATGTACTGGTGGCTTTCAGGCGTGCTCCAGGTCAGATGGCAGGGGAGCTGGGGCAAGGGCGGCGGGGGGCCGTAAAAGCTGAACCGGGGCGGCGGGTCATCGGCTGGTTGAGGTTCCATGCTGGAAAAATCAACGGAATCCCTGGCCAGGCGCGGGGTGGTTCCGGTCACGAAGCGGTCCAGGCTGAGCCCCAAATCGCGCAAAGATCGGCGGATCCTCCCTGCGGGCGCATCTCCCAGGCGGCCGCCGGGAAAGCGTTTTTTGCCAATGTGCAGCATACCTCCGACAAAGGTGCCCAGAGCCAGGAGCAGGGCGCGGCAGGAAAATTCCCGGCCAAACTCAGTCCTGGTCCCGCTGACTCTGCCACGGCGCAACAGGGGAGCAGCCAGAAAATCCTGGATCACCCAGATATTGGGATGCCCGAAGATAGCCTGCTGAACCGCGCCCAGGTAGGCCTTCCGGTCAATTTGGGCGCGCGGGGCCTGCACCGCTGGGCCTGCTCCGGTGTTGAGCATGCGGAACTGTAAGCCGGCGGCGTCGGCCCATCGCCCCATCATGCCGCCCAGGGAGTCTATTTCACGGACTATATTTCCTTTGCCGACTCCACCGATGGATGGATTACAGGAGAGATAGCCGATGCGTTCCAGGTTACTGCTGATGAGCAGAACTTTGAGACCGAGACGGGCCATGGCCAGGGTGGCCTCGCACCCGGCGTGTCCTCCTCCGGCCACTATGGCGTCAAAGGTATCCGGGGCGCGGCGCGGTTCAGGGGCAGGAGGCGGGACGCGCATATTCAGGTTTCGGCCCTGGCCAGAATCAGGCGGGAATCTTTCGCCCCGGTCACCACCACGATGGTTCCGGCCGGCAGATCCGGCCCTTTGACCAGCCACCAGATTCCGTCCAGTTTTACCCGTCCCTGCCCATTGGTCAGGGGTTCGTCAAGAACGGCCTGGCGGCCGAGGTAGCTGTTCAGGCGGCGGTTGAGGGTGCTGTCGGGGGAGGATCCGGCCTTGCGGATCAGCCGGCAGCCCAGAAGTATGGAGAGCAGGGAGAGGGCGGCGCAGAGCAACAGTTGCCAGGTCCAGGCAAAGCCGCCGCTTGCCTGTAGGATCAGGCCGGTAAGGAGCGCTCCTGTCCCGAACCAGAGCAGAAAGACGCCGGGCAGCAGGATTTCCAGCCCCATGAGGACGATCCCGGCCAGATACCAGTTCCACCAGGCCGGATCCAGGGGAAAGCTTATGTCCATAAGCTAATCCGCCTTAGGGTTCCGCGCGGGCTGGTTCTGTCCCTGAAACAGTTCCGCGATGCCGGCCAGAGAGCCCAGGAGAGAAGAGCTCTCCATGGGCATGAGCAGCACCTTCTGGTTGGGGGCCTGGGCCAGGGCCATCAGGGATTCGACATATTTCTGGGCCACAAAGTAATTGATGGCGTTGATGTTTCCCTTGGCGATGGCCTCAGAGACCATGGTGGTGGCGGCGGCTTCGGCTTCGGCCGCTCGTTCCCTGGCCTCGGCTTCGCGGTAGGCCGCCTCTCTTTCCCCTTCGGCCTTGAGGATGGCCGCCTGCTTCAGACCTTCAGCCTTGAGAATGGCGGACTGTTTGTGCCCTTCCGCCTCCAGCACGGCGGCGCGTTTGTCGCGTTCGGCCTTCATCTGTCTGGCCATGGAATCCACTAGGTCACGGGGCGGGGTAATATCCTTGATCTCCACCCTGGTCACCTTGACCCCCCAGGGGTGAGTGGCTTCGTCAATGACCGCCAACAGCCGGGCATTGATGTCGTCGCGCTTGGAAAGCAGTTCGTCCAGATCCATGGAACCCATGACCGTGCGGATATTGGTGATGCTCAGGTTTAAGATGGAGTATTCCAGGGCGCTTACCTCATAAGAGGCCTTTTCTGCCTGCAGGACCTGGAAGAAGATCACGCCGTCCACCCGGACCATGGCGTTATCTCTGGTGATTACCTCCTGCGAAGGCACATCCAGCAGGCTTTCCATCATATTGACCTTGCGCCCGACGCGATCCACGAAAGGCACGATGATGTTCAGCCCGGGCCTGAGCGTATGGGTAAAACGGCCGAAACGCTCCACGGTGTATTCATACCCCTGGGGTACGGATTTGATGCCCGCCAGCGTGATGAGCACCGCCAGCGTCAATATGCCGATGGCAACGTATTCCATAATCCAGCTCCTTACAGTCGTCTTTGGGTAAATTTCTATAGCTTTTTTCCAGGGCGCAGGCAATCAGCGAATCAGGGACGGCTTGAGTAAACGCCCCTTTTGGGTTATGCGTTACTGGCTATGTCGGTGGAGAGCGTTAGAAAATATCTCGATTACTGGGGCAAGGGCGGCGCGGTGCGGGAATTCCCGACCTCCAGCGCCACCGTGGAGCTTGCGGCCCTGGCCCTGGGGGTGGAAGGCCGGCGCATCGCCAAGACCCTCTGTTTCCGTGGGGACAAGAGCGCGCCCCATGCCGGGGGCGCTGTTTTTATGCCGGTCATCCTGCTGGTGGCCGCCGGGGATGCCCGGGTGGACAGCGCCGTTTTCAAGGCCCGCTTCGGGCTGAAGGCGTCCATGCTCGGGGCGGAAGAGGTTCTGGCCCAGACCGGGCACGGGGTGGGCGGGGTATGTCCCTTTGATTTGCCCAATCCCCTGGTCCAGGTTTATTTGGATGTCTCCTTACAGCGCTTTGCCACAGTCTTTCCGGCCTGCGGCAGCGCCAATTCAGCGGTGGAGCTTGATTGCGAGGAGCTTTTCGCCATGTCCAGGGCCAGGGACTGGGTGGATGTATGCAAGTCCTGGCGGGAAGAAATTGCGCCTTGACTTTGGCCGGAAAAAGAAAGAGAAATTTTTGTAAGGAGAAAAGTCATGGCTGAATTTTTTGCCACCCTTGCGGAATGGGGCCTGGAATTGCTTGAAGGGGCCATGCATTCCACCCCCCAGGGGCTGGTGGGCGTGGGGTTGATTTTCTTCTATTTCGCGCTCATCCTCTGTGCCGCGTTTTGGCGCATCACCAAGGGGGAGCACCTGGAACACCACCACCATTGAAATATTTTTTCAGGATTTGGCCATTCCCGCCAAAGATGGGGGCTTGACTTTCCCCTGTCGTGTGGGTATAATCCCTTCTCTTTTTTAGAATCCCAGCCGTCTGGTCGCCGTGCGGGGCGCGGATTAAATCAGGTTTGCGTTAAGGAAGGTTGTAATGTTCGCGATAGTTGAAAACGGTTGCCGGCAGTACCGGGTGGAGGAAGGCGGGCGGATTCGGGTGGATCTGTTGCCCGTTGAAATCGGCGCGGAAGTGCGGTTGGACAAGGTGCTGCTCCTGGGCGGGAAAAAATTCGCCTTGGGCAGGCCGTATATTGAAGGGGCGGTGGTTCTGGCCGAAGTGGTCGAGCATATCAAGGACAAAAAGTTGATCATTTTCAAGAAGTGGCGGCGTAATGACAGTTTTCGCACCACCGGGCACCGCCAGAAATATACCACCCTTAAGATAAAATCCATCGCGGCCGGGACCGGCCGGAAACGGGAGCAGGATCATGGCGCATAAAAAAGCGGGAGGCAGTTCCCGGAACGGACGGGACAGCCAAGGGCAACGGCGGGGCATCAAACGCTTCGGCGGCCAGCCGGTGCAGGCGGGGAGCATTATCGTCCGCCAGGTGGGCACGGTGGTGCATCCTGGCAAAAATGTGGGCCTGGGGCGCGACTACACTATTTTCGCCACCTGTGACGGGACGGTGCGTTTTGAAAAATTTTCACGCAAGAAAAGGGTGCTGACCAGGGTGCATGTGATCCCGTTCCAGGTGGAATCCGCGGCCTGAACTACCCTGCTTTTGACGATTTTTTCATCCGGAGCGCTCCTGTCTCAGCGGGCGCTTCTTTTTTACAACAAGACACCGGTATGCGTTTTATTGACGAAGCGGAGATAACCCTGCAAGGCGGACGGGGCGGGGCGGGTTGCGTGGCTTTCCGCCGCGAGAAATTTTTGCCCTTTGGCGGCCCCAGCGGCGGCGACGGAGGGGATGGCGGCGACGTCATTCTGCGGGCTTCCTCGAAGCTTCTTTCTCTGTATGACTTCCGGTTGAAGCACAATTACGCGGCCGGAAACGGGCGTCCCGGCGAAGGCTCCCAGCGCCATGGGCGCAAGGGGGAGGATCTGATCCTGGATTTGCCTGTGGGAGCGCAGATTTTCGCCCTTACCGACAATGAGGAACATCTTTTGGCGGATCTCCCGGAGGCCGGGGCGGAGTTTTTGGCGGCTAAGGGCGGCCGGGGCGGCAAGGGCAACGAATTTTTCAAGACCGCCACCCAACGGGCCCCGCGTTTCGCCCAGCCCGGAGAAGAGGGAGAATTCCTGCGTCTGCGCCTGGAACTCAAAATCCTGGCCGACTGTGGCATCATCGGCCTGCCAAATGCCGGAAAATCCACCTTTATCGCGGCGGTGTCCGCGGCCAGACCCAAGATAGCCCCTTATCCATTTACCACCCTGGCCCCCAACCTGGGGGTGATCGTCCATGAAGAAGACCTTGACCGGCGTATGGTTCTGGCGGACATTCCAGGCTTGGTGGAAGGCGCGCACCGGGGAGGGGGGCTGGGGCACCGTTTCCTGAAACATGTGGAGAGAACCCGTTTTCTCCTGCATCTCCTGAGCGCCGAGGATCTGAACCTGGATGACCCTTGGGCGGGATTCGCTCTGGTCAATGAAGAGTTGCGTCTCTTTGACGCGGATTTGGCCGTCCGTCCCCAAGTGGAGGCGGTGAACAAGATTGACCTCTTATCCCCGGAAGCCCTTGAGGCCCTGCGTTTTCGGGCGACCAAGGAAAAACGGCGGATTTTTTTCGTCTCCGCCACGGAAGGGGGCGGTCTGGATGAGCTTCTGGAAGAAATGTGGAGGCTACGGGATGAGCTGACTCTGAACCGGCCTCTGGGATACGCCAGGCTTTAATTTTTCAAAAACGGGCTTTTCTTGCCAAACTCCCACAGAGCCTGTAAAACTGAACCACACACAGCAAGGTTGGAATACAATGTGGCGTAACTTTGTGATGCTCGGCGTCATGGTAGCGGTGATGGCCCTGTCTTTTCTGGTTCAGGGAGAGACGCGGGCCGCGGATGATTTGCGGCTTCCGCCCATGTCCAAGTTCCAAGAGGTGGGCGCGCTGGTGCGCGACAGGTGCATGGCTTGTCACACCATGGATTACGCCTTGCCCTTTTACGCCAGCATCCCCGGCATCAAGCAGATCATTGAACGGGATTACAAAGACGGCCTGCGGGCCATGGATTTGCGGGATGAATTCGGAGATACCTCCATGGACAGGCCGGTGAACGAAGCCACCCTGGCCAAAATGGAATGGGTCATGATCAATGAGACCATGCCCCCGGCCAAGTTTGCCGCAGTCCACTGGTCCAGCAAAATTTCCTCGCAACAGCGCGAACTGATCCTGGATTGGGTGAAAACCACCCGCGCCGCCCACTATGCCACCGGCCTGGCAAGTCCGGACCGGAGCAACGAGCCGCTTCAGCCCATGCCGGATTCTTTGCCAGCGGATTTACGCAAGGCCGCCCTGGGCAAAAAGCTGTTTGAGGATGCGCGTCTCTCCGTGGACAACAGCGTTTCCTGCGCCTCCTGCCACATGCTGGACAAAGGCGGAACTGACGGACGGCGTTTTTCCGAAGGGGTGCGCAAACAGTTGGGCGATATCAACGCTCCTTCGGTATTTAACGCTGTTTTCAATGTCAGGCAGTTCTGGAACGGCCGGGCCGCGGACTTGGCGGAACAGGCCGATGGCCCGCCCTTCAACCCGGTGGAAATGGGCAGCAAGGATTGGGACGAAATCATCAGCAAGCTCCGCCAGGATAGCGTTCTCCAGGAGGAGTTCCTGGAGGTTTACCCTGTTTCCGCGCAGGGCGGCGGCTGGAGCGGAAAAAATATCACCGATGCCATCAGTGAATATGAAAAGACCTTGATTACCCCCAACAGCCGTTTTGACAAGTGGCTCAAAGGAGATAACGGGGCGATCACCAGGGAGGAACTGGACGGCTACAGGCGCTTCAAGGCCTATCGCTGTTCTTCCTGCCATGTGGGCAAATCCGTGGGCGGGCAGACCTTTGAATACATGGACCTGAAAGAAAATTACTTCGCCGCCCGTGGCGGCCCGCTTCAGGAATCGGATGCCGGGCTCAAGGCCTTCACCGGGCGGGCGTATGACGCGCACAAATTCAAGGTTCCCAACCTGCGCAACGTGGAGCTTACCGCCCCGTACCTGCATGACGGCACGGCGACCAGTCTGGACGAGGCCGTAAAAATCATGGGCGTTTACCTTGTCGGCCTGGAAGTGTCGGTCAACGACCGCAAGTTGCTCGTGGCTTTTTTGCGCTCTCTGACCGGCGAATTCCAGGGGAAAAAAGTCTCTGGAGACGTAGTCCAGCAATAGACGCGCTTCCTCGTCCTCCCCTAAAGACTCCCCGCATCCGGCCGAAAAGAGGGGTATGTGAAAGCAATGGAAGTGGGGAGCGCCGCATGCTTGAATATTACAGATTCAAAGTCATCAGCAATTTGTTTTTCAGGGGGCATATCGAGGCGGCCCGCATGCAGCTTGGCGAGCTACAGAAGCGTTATGTGGCCCTGTGCGAGGAGAATGCCGTTCTCAAGGCCAATGTCCGCGAATATGAAGATGTTTTGTTCATGGAGCGGAATTTTGTTTTTGACGGCAACTGTTACTGGCTGATTACCGGGAATATACGGCAGGGGCCGTTTTGTCCGAACTGTTACAACAGATATGGGCAAATGACCCGCCTTACCGGTTTGCGCCTGCCGATCTGCCCGGTCTGTGGAAGCACCTTTGAAAAGACTGGGAACGAAATGCCCCAGGCGCGCGCCCTGGATCAATCAGCGGCCATACGTTCCCTGCGGATGGTGAGCGTCGCCAGGACAGGGGGCGAGCCGGGGGTTGGTGAAGAAGAGGAACGCCGGGAACAGGGAGCCGGCAGCGCCGGAAAAGGCGGACGCAAGGCCGTGCTTTTGCCATTTGCGCCCTGACAGGAGTATGCTTTGGAGGCCGGAACAAGTTTTGTCCTTTTTCTGACCGACTTGGCCGACGAAATGAACGCGGATCGCGCGGCGTTGCGCCGGGTGGGCATACAGCGCCAGCGTAGCATCCGCTCCGGGATGGAAGCTTTGCGGATTATCCAGGACGCCCGGGCCCCGGATGCTCCTTTGGTTTTGGATTTTATCGTCTGCGCCGAATCCGTATCGGATATGTCCCTGGAAGATTTTCTGCGCGCCCTGCAAGACTTGCCGGGTGACGGCCCAATACCGCCGGTACTTTGCCTGGCTACGGACGCGCGGTCCGCTAGTCAGAGGCAGGATTGGGGAGCGGCCGTGGTTTTGTCCCGTCCTTATTCCACCAAGGTCCTGGCGGTATCCCTGGAAAAGATCCGCTCCGCGCCCCGTGTCCGGCGCAAGGTCAAGGCGCCGGCGGCCCCGTTTTATCCGCCTCCGGCCCTGGACAAAAGTCCGGAGGCGGATTCGCATCCTCTCCTGTACGGCCGCGCCGGCCTGAACCTGTTGCGGCGGGGGCGGACGGAACAGGCCCGGGAGTATTTGCTCCTGGCCCTGAAGCACGATCCCATGGACTCCGAGGCGGCCTTGGGACTGGCCGAGTTGTGCCGCCTTACCGGGGAGGAAGAACTCTCCCGGCGCTGGACGCACCGGGCCGGACTGATTTGCCTGGAAGGCGGACAGAGGGATCGGGCGGAACTGATTTTTTCCCGGCAACCCGTCCATTGGCAGGGAGATCCCCATTTTTTGGAAGCGCGCGCCCTTTTGGAGGAAGAGGACTTTGACGGGGCCTGCGATTTGTTCTTGCGCCTGAATGACCGGCAGGAAGGCAGGCCTCCGCATGCCGTTTTTAGCCGGGCCTGCCAGTTTACCTCCTCCCCGGACTACTGTATGCGCGGTCTGTGCGCCGCCCTGGAAGAGCGCGGCTACGCCGGAAGCGCGCGTAAGCTTGGAAGAAGGCTGCTTACGGAAGAGGATTTGGATTGGGAAGGAGAGGCGGCTGACGGTTTTTGGGCCGCTTTCCCCAGGCTTCAGGAGGTGCTGGCGGTGATGCGCTTTACCATGAATGCCTGGAGAACCGGCGAAGTCTGAAGTTATCGCGATTCCATGGGTAGAGCCTCGGGTTGCTTTTTTTGAGGCTTCCCCACAATCCCCGTTAATCATCAGGTTACCCAAGTAGCCATGTTCCTTGGGCGAGGACCGGGGGCAGCGCCCAAGTTCAAACTGGCGCGTTGCCGCCGCCTGCCTGAATTTGCCTTGGGGGGGGAATTGGGTTAAGGGCTTGGATTATGGGAGAACATGCTTGCTTGCGGGTGCGGGCGGCCGGACGGGAGTGGACGCTGCTTCGGCCGGCGGACCTGGAATCGCTTTGGGAGGCCATGGCCGACGAGGAATTTCAGGAAGACGAGCGTATTCCCTATTGGGTGGAAGTCTGGCCGTCTTCGCTGGTGCTGGCGGACTGGCTGGGGGATCGCCGGAAGGAGATCGCCGGACGCCTTTGCCTGGATCTGGGTTGCGGCCTGGGCCTGACCGCCCTGGTGGCCGGAAGCCTGGGAGCCAGGGTGCTGGCCTTGGACTATGAGAAGGCCGCTCTGGATTTCGCCCGGATGAATGCGCGCGCGAACAAGGTTCCTCAGCCCTGCTGGGCGGTGATGGATTGGCGTTTCCCTGCTTTGCGTCCCAAAAGTTTCAAGTTCATCTGGGGAGGCGACATCATGTATGAGCGCCGCTTCATCGGGCCGGTGCTGGATTTATTGGATTACGCCCTGGCGCCGGGCGGCCGGGCCTGGCTGGCGGAACCCGGACGGAACGTATACGCGGAGTTCGCTTCCGCCATGTGCCGGCGCGGTTATAGTTCGGTCAAGGCGCATAGCGGACGGGCGGCCATGCCGGCGGAGGAAGGCCGGGCAGGTCTCGCGGCTTCCGTGTCCGCTCCGGCCTTCGCGGAGATCAATCTGTGGGAGATTACATGAGCAATATCGCGCGTTTTGGGGTGTCATTGGAGGAAGGGCTGTTGCGGCAGTTTGACGCCCTGTGCCTTCAACGGGGTTACCAGACCAGATCCGAAGCCATCCGGGATTTGATCCGGGGCAGCCTGGTGCGGGAAGATTGGGAGGATGAGGGCAAAGAAGTAGCCGGGAGCCTGATCCTGGTCTTTGATCATCACGAGGGGGATCTTTCCCGGCGTCTCACGGCCATTCAGCACGATTTTCACGCCTGTATCATCGCCTCCCTGCATGTGCACCTGGACCATGACAACTGTCTGGAAACCCTGATTCTCAAAGGGAGAGTCAGCGCCTTGCGTGGCCTGGCCCAGCGGCTCATCTCCACCAAGGGGGTCAAGCACGGGCAACTGAATTTGGCCACCACCGGGCACGGCCTGGAATAAGGTCATGGATGGAATCTTCCATGCAGGATATTCAGAATAGTCCGGCTCAGGTGGCTATGGAAATTGACCGGGTGGGCGTGAACAACCTGCGTCTGCCTCTGGTGGTGGAAGATCGGGCCAACGGCCGCCAGCATAGCGTGGCCCTGGCGGACCTGGGAGTGGATCTGCCGGCGGCCTTCAAGGGCACGCACATGAGCCGTTTTCTTGAGGCCTTGGAAGACTGGAACGAGGAACTCAGCTACCCCAGCTTCAGGCGGTTGCTTCAGGACATCAAGGCCCGCCTTGAGGCTCGTCGGGCTTACGCCTGCTTCCGTTTCACCTATTTTCTGCGTAAAAGCGCGCCGGTTAGCGGGGCGCAGGGGGAGGCCGGTTATGATTGCGCCCTGGCCGGCGAACTGGCCGGTGACGGCTTCAGCCTGCGCCTGGATTTGGAGGTGCCGGTGATGACGGTCTGCCCCTGCTCCAAGGCTATCAGCGATGAAGGCGCCCACGCCCAGCGCGCCTTGGTGCGTATGCAATTGCGCATGAGCGGTTTTGCCTGGATCGAGGAATTTGTTGATATCGCCGAGGCCTCGGCCTCCAGCCCGGTTTATCCGGTACTCAAGCGCGAGGATGAAAAATACGTGACCGAACGTTCTTTCGCCAACCCCTGCTTTGTGGAAGATGTGGTGCGCAACGCGGCCCGCGCCCTGGAAGCCCACCCCAGGATCTCCTGGTTTCGGGTGGAGGTGGAAAGCCTGGAATCAATCCATCCGCATAACGCCTTTGCCTGTATTGAGCGCGGCCCTATAGCCGACACCGCCCCTCGGCGATAAACCGCACCTCTCCCCCGACCTCGGCTTGGCGGGTTTTATCCCCTGGACGCCAGGAATTCAGGTACAGGCGCAAAAATTCCCCGCTGGGCTGCCGGGCCAGCAGGAGGCAGCTTTTTTCCGCCGGGGCCAGGGCCAGGGCCAGAGCCAAAGCCCCTGAACCGCAGGCGCTTTCCGCCGTGAGGCTCCCGGTGGCCGCCACCCGCACCAGGGGAGTCATGTCCAGGCAGATCCCCCCCGCTTCCGTCTCCGGCATATCCCAGGGACGGTGCCAGATCACCCCGCAGGCCGCCTCTGCCAGCAATTCTAAACGTTCCATCAAGGACAGGGCGGCCTGGAAAAGATCCCGGCCTGGAGGATGTTTTTTTTCCTCCACCAGCAGGTGGACAATGCCCGGCAGACGCACCAGGGCCAGGCCGTCTTCGGGGGCCGGAGCTTTTTCCAGCTCCCAGGGCAGATCCAGACTCAGGTAACATTCCTTGGGGGAGTCCGCCTCTTCCGGCGTGCCTCCGGCTGCCTGCCAGCCTCTTCTTCCGTCCCGCACCCTGATTTGCACCGGACCTTCCAGGCCGGAGGTACTGACCAGCCCGTAGAGATCCGCCGTGCGCTCCAAAGGCAGAAGACGCCCTTGCCGCCACAGTTCATAGGCTAGGGCGCGGGTGGCGTTCAGGCAAAATTCTTTGCCCATCATCTCCAGGCCGGGCAGGGCGGAACGGCAGTCCATGAAACCTGCCTGCTCCGCTCCCAAGTGCAGGGGATGCATGATGGCGGCGGCCACGGCCGCCCGCCTTTTAGCATCCACCTGCGCGGCCTCCAGCAGGAGGGTGGGATTGCCGCCCGGACTTATTTTGACGAATTTTAATTTGGGCATTATTGGGGTATTGTAGCGTCTGTTGAGCACCGTGTCCGTTATCTGGTCAGCTTTCTGAATTTAATCCGCTGCGGCTGGTCCGCGTCTTTGCCTAGGCGTTTTTTGCGATCCGCTTCGTATTCGCTGTAATTGCCGTCAAAGAAGGTCACCCTGGAATCGCCTTCAAATGCCAGTATATGCGTGGCGATGCGGTCCAGGAACCAGCGGTCGTGGCTGATGACCATGATGCAGCCGGCGAAGTTTTCCAGCCCATCCTCCAGGGCGCGCATGGTGTTCACATCCAGGTCATTGGTTGGTTCGTCCAGGAGGAGGAGGTTGGCCCCGGATTTGAGGGTGCGGGCCAGGTGCACGCGGTTGCGCTCGCCTCCGGAGAGGGTATCGACCTTTTTCTGTTGATCCGCGCCCTGGAGGTTGAAACGGGAGCAATAGGCGCGGGAGTTGATTTCCCGGCTGCCCAGCCGGATGGTGTCATAGCCTTCGCTGATGAGTTCATAGACGGTTTTTCCGGGAGTGAGGCTTTCGCGCCCCTGGTCCACCCAGGAAAATTTCACGCTTTCGCCCAGACGCAGGTTTCCGGCATCAGGCTTGTCCAGTCCGGCCAGCATCTTGAACAAGGTGGTTTTGCCCGCCCCGTTAGGGCCGATGATCCCCACGATGGCTCCCGGCTGGAGGATGAAATTCATGTCCTCGATGAGCAGTTTGTCGCCCAGGGATTTGTGTACCTGGACGGCCTCGGCTACCAGGCTCCCCAGGCGCGGGCCTGGCGGGATATATATTTCCAGGTCCGGAGCCAGACGTTCGGATTCGTGGGAAAGCATGGCTTCGTAAGCGTTGATCCTGGCCTTGCTTTTGGCGTGGCGGCCCTTGGGGGCCATGCGGATCCATTCCAACTCGCGGCGCAGGGTTTTCTGGCGTTCGGCTTCGGTCTTCTCTTCGTTGGCCAGGCGCTTTTCCTTCTGCTCCAGCCAGGAAGAGTAGTTGCCCTTCCAGGGGATGCCCCGCCCGCGGTCCAGTTCCAGGATCCAGCCGGCCACGTTGTCCAGGAAGTAGCGGTCATGGGTCACGGCGATGACCGTGCCGGGGAAGTCCCGGAGGTAGCGCTCCAGCCAGGCCACGGATTCGGCGTCCAGGTGGTTGGTGGGTTCGTCCAGGAGCAGGATGTCGGGGTTTTGCAGGAGCAGGCGGCAGAGGGCCACCCGGCGGCGTTCGCCGCCGGAGATGACTGAAATTTGGGTATCCGGCGGCGGGCAGCGCAGCGCCTCCATGGCCATGTCCAGGCGGGCATCCAGATCCCAGATGCCTTTACTGTCCATGAGCTCCTGCACTTCACCCTGGCGGGCGATGAGGGCATCCATGGTCTCTGGTTCCATGGGTTCGGCGAAACGGGCGTTGATGGCCTCGTATTCGTCGCGGATCTTCAGGAGTTCGGCGGCTCCTTCCTGCACCACTTCGCGCACGCTGCGCGTTTCGTCCACTAATGGTTCTTGCTCCAGGTAGCCGAGGCTGTGGCCGGGGGCCAGTACGGTCTTGCCGTCGAAACTCTGGTCCACGCCGGCCAGGATCTTGAGCAGGGAACTTTTGCCGGAACCGTTCAGGCCGAGTACCCCGATCTTGGCGCCGTAAAAATAGGACAGGGAGATATCCTTGAGCACTTCCTTCTGCCCGTGCCGTTTGGACACGCGAATCATGGAATAGATAATTTTATCCGGTTCGTTGCTCATCAAAGTTTCCTTTTGAGATTGTGCGGATTTGGGAGCATAATGCGCCTTGGAGATTTTGCCAAGCATTGAAAAGTGGTTGGAGGTGCCTTGTGTTGACCTTGCCGTACAGCGCGGTGGGCGATTTTTTTGCCGCTAGGGGCATTGACTTTGTCTGGCGCGGCGGGCCGGGCCGGGAGAGGGACGCCAGGCTGACCATGATCGAGGATATCCGTCTGGAGCCGTTCAGCCTGTTCATTACCGACGGCTCCTTGTGGAGCATGGGAGCTTTTTCCTATTCCCAGTCCACTCTGCCGCCGGAGACCAAGGCCGGGCGTTATTGCTCTTTTGCCCATGCCATATCGGTCTTCCAGTCCGAGCATCCGGCGCATTTTATTTCCACTTCGCCCTTCGCCTACCGGCCGGAAGCGGCGGCCATCTTTGAACGGGCCATTGCCGAGGCCCCTGGAAAATACCGTCCCTGTCCTTATGACGACCGGGAGACGGCCTCCATCGTGATCGGGCATGACGTCTGGATTGGCCAGCACACGCTTTTGAAAAAAGGCATCGTTATCGGCGACGGCGCGGTGGTGGCCGCGGGCTCGGTGGTGACCAGGGATGTCGCGCCGTTCACGGTGGTGGGCGGGGTTCCGGCCAAACCCATCCGCCGGCGTTTTCCCGAAAAAATCAGCGAACGAATCCGGGAACTGCGCTGGTGGCAATACCGCTTCACAGATTTTCACGGTTTGGACTGCGCGCAACCGGAGGCCTTTCTGGACGGACTGGAGAAGAAGATCGCCCTGGGCCAAATCCGGGCCTTCGAACCGGAGCCGGTCACACTGCCAAGTCTTAAGGAATATCTGGAACAGGCGGCGCGGGGGGCGTGATGTCCGGCCTTTCTCTGGTCACTTACAGCCATAATGACCATGCCTTTGCCGGGGAACTGCTGGCCTATGCGGATCGTTTCGGAGTTCCGCTGCTGGAAAAGCTGCTGGTGGACGACGCGTCGGCCCCGCCTTATGTTCCGGCGCCGGAAGGGCGGGAGCTGCGGCTGATCCGTCTGGATGACAATGTGGGGGCGGCCCAGGCCAAGTTCAAGGGTATAAACGCCTCCATGGGCGAGATTGTTTTTTCCCTGGACTGCGATATCCGGCCGCATATCCATTGGCTTAAGGGAGCCTTGGGCCTGTTGAGGGATCCGGCGGTGGGTCTGGTGGGCGCGGCCTGCACCCCGGCGCGCAAGGCGGGCTTTTTGGCCGCGGCCCTGTATCGCACGAGCTTGGTGCCCCGCGAGGTGCGGGAATGCGTTTTTACTCCCGGCGGCTGTATGCTCATGAGGCGGGAGGCCTGGGAGGCTATCGGCGGACTGCGGGATTATCCAGCCGGGGCCAGGGCCTTTGAAGATGCGCATATCTCCAGGCGGATGCGGGAGCTGGGGTTCAAGGTCTTGCAGGACAACCGGCTGCCGGTTTACGAAACCCGCAACCTGCACCGCCTGGCCTGGTGCAGGCGGGAGGCGCGCTATGAATATCCCCTGGTGGGGAACATCCTGCAAAAATATGGAGGAGGAAAATATTTCGCGGACTTGGCCCCGATCCTGGGCAAAGCCCTGGACTATTTCCAGGAGAGCGGCGACCCTATCCTGGTTTATGTGTTCTTGCTGAAGCAGGTTAAAATTTTCGCGTCCCTGCGGAATGAAGGCCGTCTTGCGCCCGGAGCGGCGGAAGTCCTGCCCGGCATCCTGGAAATTTTGGCGGCCCGCCCGGCGGCCCTGGCCCTGTTCATGACGGATCTGTCCGCCCTGAACGGGACGGAGCGGGAGGCGCGGTCTGGAGCCACTGACCCGTCCTGGCGGGGAATCCTGGCGCGTGTTCTTGATTCCGGAGCCGTTGCCGCCCTGGATGGGGAATGGGCCGACCGTTACCTGGAGGAAGAGCGCCGTTACAGCTTTGACCGTCACTATACCGATGGACAATAGGGTAAAAAATTTATATAATCATGTTAATATGTTAGAAAATAACAATGATCCCCGTCCGGCGCCAGGCCTGGAACATTTGGACCCCAAACGCATTTTGGTCTGCCAGCAAAGGCAGATCGGCGATGTGCTGCTGGCCGGCCCGGCCCTGGAAATGCTGAAACGGCGCTTTCCCCTGGCCGAAGTGCACCTGTTCACCGAGGCCAAATGCGCGCCCTTGATGGAAGAGAACCCGAACATCGACGCCCTGTTGGTCTGGGATCGGCGGCGTCTGCGCGGGTTATGGGCGCAGCTTTCCTGGTATCTGCGCCTAGCCGGACATCCGTATGATTTGTGCATAGATTTTCAACAACTGCCGCGTTGCCGCTTCGTGACTCTGGCCTCCCGAGCCCCGGTGCGTATCTCTTTCCGCCGCCGCCCCATTCCCTTTTTCGGTCTGTACACGCACTGTGTGGAGGGAGGTTCCGGCTATGCCGCGGCCGGCAAGGCCTCCATTCTGTCCTTGCTGGGATTGCGCTGGCAAGGGGAGCGCCCGCGCATTTTTTTGCGGCAGGAAGAACAGGAGCAGGCGGATCGGCAGCTTGCCGATTGGGGGCTGCGTCCGGGCCAGTCCCTGATTTGCCTGGCTCCGACACATAAATCGCTCAACAGACGCTGGCCCGCAGCCAACTATGCCAAGCTGATCGGCCTTCTGGCCGAGGCCGGCGAGGATCGGCGCTTTTTGCTGCAACGCGGATATGGAGAGGATGAGACCATCCAGGAGGTGATCCGCCTCTGTTCCTGCCGGGAGAAAATTTTGCTGCCTCCGGAGCCTCAGCCTTTGCGTCTTTTTGCCGCCTGTCTCGGCAGGGCCTCCTTGCTCATCGGCAACTGCTCCGCCCCCCGGCACATGGCCGTGGCCATGAATACGCCCAGCCTGATCATCCCCGGCACCTCCTCTTCCGATTGGACCTTCCCTGATTCCGCCCACCAGGAACTGCGCGCGGATCTGCCCTGCAGCTATCCCTGTTGGCCACCCTGTCCAGAACTGCGTTGCTTGGCCTTGGTCACTCCGGAAATGGCGGCCTCCAAGGCCGAAACTATGCTGAAGATTCGTCATGACTGAGCCATGTCGAAAGATACAGGCGGATCTCATGTCCTGTTTTGAGGCGCAAACATCGGCAGTGGCCGGGTGGCATGCCGCTGCTCCCTCGGCCGTGCCGTTCCCCGCTGTGGATATCCACACGGCGGAGGCTTTACCGCAATTGGTTACGAACCAGCATTACATGAATTACAATTTGTGGCACGTGGAAGACATGGCCCGCAGGCGGGACGTATCCGCTGAGATTATTGCCGGCTGTAAATACCGTATTGATAAATTGAACCAGCAGCGCAACGACTGCATGGAGCAGGTGGATTGCTGCATTTTATGTCTTTTGTCGCCGCACCTGCCCCAGCATCCCGCGGACAGCGGCCGTTTCCGGCATAATACCGAATCGCTGGGCATGGCTGTGGACAGGCTTTCCATTCTGGCCTTGAAAATTTATCACATGGAAGAGCAGACCAGGCGCAACGATGTGGATGCCGCTCACCGCGAGGCATGCCGCGAAAAAACAACGGTATTGCGGGAACAGCGTTCCGACCTTGTTCAGGCCGTGCTGGATCTTATTGAGGATTACCTGTCCGGGCGCAAACAGCCGAAGCTGTATTTCCAGTTCAAGATGTATAACGATCCGGCCCTGAATCCGGAGCTGTATGCCGACAGGTAGTTAGGGGCTGCCCTGTCAAGGCAGAAGCCCGCTCTGGCGCAGCGTTTCCAGCATCTTGTCCCGGTTGGCCCGGGAGGGAGGCACCAGGGGCAGGCGCAGTTCCGGGCTGACCTTGCCCAGCATGTGCAGCATGGTTTTTACCGGGATGGGGTTGGTTTCATAGAAGCAGGCATGGTTCAGGGGGAACATCTCGCGGTTCAGCCGACGGGCCAGCCCGGTATCCCCGGCAAACCAAGCCCGGCACAGTCCGGCCATTTTTCCGGGAGCCAGGTTGGCCGAAACCGAGATCACCCCTTTGCCGCCCACGGCCATGATCGGCAGCACGGTGAAATCATCGCCGGATAGCAAGGTTAGGCCGTCGTCGCACTGTTCCAGGATATCGGTTATCTGGGCGAGATCCGCGCTGGCCTCCTTGGCCCCGACGACCGAAGGGATTTCCTTGTAGAGGCGGATCATCGTGGCGGCGGTGACATTCATGCCCGTGCGGCCGGGCACGTTATAGACGAACATGGGCAGATCGCATTCCGAGGCGATGGCCTTGAAGTGCTGAAAGACGCCCTCCTGGGTGGGCTTGTTGTAATAGGGGGTAATGAGCAGACCCGCATCGGCCCCGGCCTGTTTGGCGAATTTGAGGAGCCGGGCGGCTTCGGCGGTATTGTTGGAGCCAGCGCCGGCAATGACCGGAACCCGTTTTCTGACCTGATCAATACAGATTTTGATTACCTGTTCATGCTCGGCATGGCTCAGGGTGGCCGACTCTCCGGTAGTGCCGCAGGGAACCAGGCCGTTGATGCCTTGCTCCAACTGCCATTCAATGAACTGGCGATAGGCGTCCTCATCCACCCGGCCGTTTTTGAAGGGGGTGATCAGGGCCGTGTAAGCGCCGGTAAACATGTTGTCCTCCTTGTCCCGCAGTTGTGAAATATTTTAGATTTTTTCAAATTCCGGTTTTTTTCCGGAGATTTTTGCCCAGGTATCGCGCAATCCGACAATACGGTTAAAGACCGGCCGGTCCGGGCGGGAATCCTGGTCAACCCGGAAATATCCCAGCCGCTCAAACTGCACCCGGCTGTCCGACCCGTATCCGGCCAAGGCCGGCTCCGCCAGGGCCTCGATCACCCGCAAGGAGTCCGGGTTCAGGGCGTCAAGGAAGGTTTTGCCCTCCGGCATGTCCTCCGGGTCATCCCGGGTAAACAGGCGATCATAGAGACGCGCCTCCGCCCTGATGGCCTTGGGAGCCGAAACCCAGTGCAGGGTTCCTTTGACCTTGCGTCCGTCCGGGCTGTTTCCTCCGCGGCTGGCCGGGTCGTATTCGCAGACGAGTTCGCGGATCTCCCCCTGTTCATCCCGGAGCAATTCCCGGCAGGTGATGTAATAGGCATAGCGCAGGCGCGCTTCGCGCCCTGGAGCCAGACGGAAAAACTTGGGAGAGGGCGTCTCCATGAAGTCTTCCCGCTCAATGAACAATTCCCTGGTAAAGGGGACTTGGCGGCTGCCCTTGGAGGGATCCTCCGGGTCCAGGGGCAGATCGAACCATTCCACCTGATCCCGTGGGTAGTTGGTCAGGGTGATCTTCAATGGATTCAGCACGGCCATGAGGCGCGGGGCCACGCGGTTGAGGTGTTCCCGGATGCAGAATTCAAGGAGACCGTAATCCACCTGGCTGTCGGCCCTGGCAACGCCGATGCGGGCGCAGAATTCCCGGATGGATTCCGGGGTATAGCCGCGCCGGCGCAGTCCGCGCAGGGTGGGCAGGCGGGGGTCGTCCCAGCCGCTGACGTGCTTTTCCCGTACCAGATGAATGAGTCTGCGCTTGGAGAGCACCGCGCCCTTGAGGTTCAGGCGGGCGAATTCGGTCTGTTTGGAGGGAAAAAGCCCCAGGGTGGTCAGTAGCCAGTCATAAAGCTCGCGGTTGTTTTCAAATTCCAGGCTGCACAGGGAATGGGTGACTTTTTCCAGGGAATCGGAAATGCAGTGGCTGAAATCATACATGGGATAAATGGGCCAGCTTTCGCCGCTGCGGTGGTGCGGGGCCTTGCGGATGCGGTAGAGCACCGGGTCGCGCATGACCACGTTGGGCGAGGCCATGTCAATTTTGGCGCGCAGCACATGGAGGCCGTCGGGAAACCCGCCAGCGCGCATGCGCCGGAAAATATCCAGGTTTTCTTCCGGGCTGCGGTCCCGGTAGGGGCTGTTTTGTCCGGGACGGGTCAGCGTGCCGCGCTGTTCGCGGATTATTTCCTGGCTCTGGCTGTCCACGTAAGCCTTGCCGGCCAGGATGAGTTTTTGGGCGCATTCGTAAAGAAAGTCAAAATAATCCGAGGTATAGAAGATTTTCTCCCCCCATTCAAAGCCGAGCCAGCGCACATCTTCCATGATGGCGTCTACATATTCGCTGCTCTCTTTTTCCGGGTTGGTGTCGTCAAAGCGCAGGTTGCACCGGCCGCCGTATTCCCTGGCGATGCCGAAATTCAGGCAGATAGCCTTGGCATGACCGATGTGCAGGTAGCCGTTTGGTTCCGGCGGGAAGCGGGTCTGGATCGTCCGCTGATCCAGCCCTTCCCGGATCTGCTGGTCTATTTTGCTTCTGATGAAATCGTTGCTCATGGTTTGTTACTCTACTTCTCTTGGGGTTGTAATGCAAGCGCTCCGGAGGCTCAAGCCGTTTGGCACCAATTTTGCTTTTTGACCAGGGACATGCCCTGCGGTCATTTTTTTGGCGATGTCCGCATACAGGCTTTATTCAAAGGAGGCCACCACCGTGAAGCAGGTTATCCATGATTGCCCCGTTTCATCGTTTTTAAAAGACCCGCGGGTCTGTCTAGTTTTTTTCATTTTGTTCGCCCAGCTTTCTTTGTCCGGCTGTTCCCTTACCTCCGGACTGGACAGAAGGGTCGAGTTCGATCTGACCAGCAAGGCGGCCATTTATGTGGACAGCGAGGTTATTCGCGAGCCGCCGCTCATCCATGTGCATCCGGTGAGTGAGGTGGGCGGCCTCAAGGTGCTGTTCATGCCTTTCCAGATGACCCAGAGCACGGATCATCCGGAAATGGTCGGCTACAGCCTGTCTCGCGCCTTCTGGCAGACCTGGTCTTCCATGCGGGTTTTTGAGCAGTTTGAATTTGTGCCCGACGGCGGCCCCTTCAGGCGCGACATGGCGGTGGCTTATGCCAAGGCCAGGGGAGCGGATTTGGTGATTGGCGGTTTTGTGACCTATCTTCTGGCTGGTGGAACCACCGGGCCAAGCAGTCTGGGAGTGCAAATCGAAGGTTATGACGTCAGTTCAGGACTCCTGGTCTGGTCCATGGCCCAGGCCGGCGCCCTGCCGGCCCGCCGGGCCAGAGATTACATCGTGCTGGAGGTGAAAAACAGGCTGCCCTCGGATCCTTTGTATGTCATTGCCGGAAGCCTGGCCTCAGACATGGGACAGTTGATGCGGGCCTGGGCCAGCTCCGATGCCTCCCGGACACGGGAAAACCCGTTGGCTTCAGCCCAGCCGTGAGCCTGGCGTCAATTCGGCAGCACCAACAGGTAATTCGGGCTTTCCGGCATTGATTTGTCATAAACCAGTGCCGTGCTGCCAGGGGTATAGGCCTTATTGGTCCAGGGCTGGGTTCGCCTCTCCCTGGGCGTTGGTCGCGGATGCCGGTTTTGCAACAGATCCAGCCTGGTGGGCAGAACCTCCTCCCTCTTCCCGGGTTCTGCCAGATCCGTGGCGATTACGGTCAGGCGGAAGAGATCCCTGGTGTCGCAAGGTGTGAAGCCGGTGAGGATCAGGGCATCCGGATGAACCTTTTCCCTGATTATGTCGGCGGCGTTATGTATTTCTTCAGCCCGCACATCTCTGGGAGCCTTGATGTGGTAAAGCACCTTCCGGGCGCCTTCCACGGAAAGATCCGGCTGCAGGGGGCTGGAAATGGCCTGTTCGGTAGCCTCGCGGGCGCGGTTCTCTCCCTCGGCTTCGCCAACGCCCATGATGGCCGGGCCGGATTTCCGAATGATCCTGGTCAGGGCCGCCAGATCAATATTGATCAGCCCCACCTGATCCATGATCTCCCCCAGACCGCGCATGATCTTGCCTATGCGTTCATACGGGGCGTTCAGGGCTTCGATGTAGGCATTGTTGTTGCAGAGGAGATCCTGGATATTATTGTGAAAAAGGACCAGGCTGTCTGAATGTTGGCGCAACTGGCGCGCTCCTTCCTCGGCGGTGGCCGGGATGCCGCCGCTGCCCTTGGCCGGGAGGGTGGCGGTCGCGATCGTCAGGATGCCTGATTCCGTGGCCATTTGGGCAATGGCCGGGCTCGCGCCGCTGCCGGTTCCGCCCCCCAGACCGGCCAGGATAAAGAGCAACTGGGTATCTTCCAGGGCTTCCCGGATCCGGGCTTCGTTCTCCCAGGCCGCTTCCTGTCCTGCAACCGGGTCCGCCCCGGTCCCTCGGCCGCCGGTGCGGCTGTTTTCCAGGAGGATCCTGTGTTCGGCATCGGCGGAGTCAAGCTTTTGTCGATCCGTGTCCACGGCGATGAAACCTACTTCCGTGAGTCCGGAGCGTTGCAGGTGGTTGATGGCGTTTATGCCGCAGTTGCCCACGCCGATAGCCTTTATTTTCGGAATTTTGTTCTCCACTAATTGGTAGTTGCGCATGGCCGCTCCCTTGCCGGGTTATTTTTGCAGAAAAAACGGCACTTCCACCGGGCCGCGGTGAAAACTGAAGGCCTCGCCATTGCCCGCTGCCTTGTTTTGCCCTTCCATGGCCTGTCCTGGACGGTTTTGCAGCATCAGGTCCAGGGGAGTGGGGATCGGGCCGGGGCGTCTGTCCTGCTCAAATACAGCGACCTTGGCCGAAGGGTTGCGCAGGAGTTTCGCCCCCGCGCGTTCGATGCCCGTGGCCACCACGGTCACGTGGAACTCCTCGTCCTCGCCCTCGGCGATGGCCGTGCCGAAGATGAAGTCCGCGTCAGGGTGCGCGGCCGCCTGGATGATGCTGGAAGCCTCGTCAATCTCTTTTATGCCCACGTCTTTTCCGGCGGTGATGTTCAAAAGCACGCCGCTGGCCCCGTCGATGGTGCCGTCTTCCAGCAGGGGGCTGTGAATGGCCAGGTTGGCGGCATCGCGGGCCCGGGTTTCGCCAAGCCCCACCCCGGTGCCGATCATGGCCATGCCGCCGGAATCGCCGCCCATGACGGTTTTCAGATCGTTGAAGTCCAGATTGATCAGCCCGGGCTTGGTAAGAAGCTCAACGATGCCCTTGACCGCCAGGTAAAGCACGTCATCGGCCCGTTTGAGCATGTCAATATAGGTGGCTCCCTTGGGAGCCTGCTGGATCAGCCGTTCATTGGGAATGACGATCAGGCTGTGCACCTGCTCGCGCAGTTTTTCTATGCCTTCCTCGGCAATGCGTGCGCGTTTTTTCCCTTCAAAGGGAAAAGGCTTGGTAACCACGCCCACGGTCAGGGCGTTGAGATCCCTGGCTATTTCGGCGACGACCGGCGCGGCCCCTGTGCCCGTGCCGCCGCCCATGCCGGCCGAGATAAAAACCAGGTTGGGTTCGCCCATGGCTTCCTGGATGAGGGCTTTGCTTTCCTGGGCCGCTTCAAAACCTACTTCCGGCCTTTGCCCCGCGCCCAGCCCGGCGTTTTTTTTGCCGCCAAGCTGAATTTGGTTCTGCACTTCCGAGATGGCCAGAACCTGCATGTCGGTATTGGCTACGATAAAATTGACCCCTCCCAGCCGGGATCGGGCCATGTGATTGACCGCGTTGCTTCCGCCGCCGCCTACGCCGATAGTGACGATCTTGGGCAGCATCTGGTTCTCGACCATTGATTCAAGTTCCATGTAGACCATATCAGTTCTCCTTTCGGTTTATTTAATGTCATGCCACCATTGGCCCAAATCCCTGACCATCCGCCTCAGAAGTCCTTGGACTCCGGAATCCGGCGCGGGAGCGACGGAAGAGCCGGGGTTTTTCTTTCTGCGTCCCACGCCGCCGCTCCGCCGGACCTCCTGGTCCAGCCCGTAGCGCACCAGCCCGACGGCGGTGGAGTATTCGGGGCTTTTAACCATGTCGGCCAGCCCGCCGATATTGACCGGGCAGGCTACCCTGGCGGGCATGCCCAGGATGTCCGCCGCCAGTTCATGGCAGGCCGCCAGTTGCGAAGCGCCGCCGGTGAGTACGATTCCGTTGTATAGAGCGTAACCGGAGGAATTTCCCGCGCCCGGCATCCACTGAATTACTCCGGATGACTTGAGGTGCTCGGCGATCTGGCCGAAAATCTTCTCCATGGCCTTTTCGCAGAGCAGGGCAAGGTCCTGGGTTTTCAACCGATGGGGGGGAAGCCCTGTGAGCACTTCCGGCACTTCAATCTCCGTGCCGTCGGTAATCATGGCGGCTAGGGCGCAGCCGTAGCGCATCTTGATGAATTCGGCCACATCCTTACTGGTGCGCGTGTCCTGGGCGATAATGTTGGTCAGGTATTCGCCGCCCAAAGGTATTTCGCCAGTGTATTTAATGGCCTCGTCCTCAAAGATCAGGATGTCCGAGGTGCCGCCGCCGATATCAATGAGCACAACCCCGCGCTGGCGTTCTTCCGGGCTGAGCACGGCGTGGGCCGAGGCCAGGGATTCCAGGACGATTTCCTCTACCTCCAGGCCGCATTTGGCGCAGGCGCTGCGGATATTCTGTACGCTGGCCTCCCTGGCGGTGATGATGTGCACATTGGCCGTAAGCCGGGATCCCATCATTTCCAGGGGGTTGGAGATGTCATCCTGGTCGTCGATGATATATTCCTGGGGCAGGGAGTGGATTATTTTTTGTCCCGGCGGAATTTCTACGTCTCTGGCCTTTTCCAGGACTTGGGCCTGATCCTGGCTGGAAACCGTTCCGGTCTGGATCTTGACGGAACCGCTGCTGTTCATCCCGCGGATATGGGCGCCGGCGATGCCCACGTAAATCTTGCGGATTTTCTGGTTACTCATCTGCTCGGCCTGGTGCAGGGCATCCTGGATGGCGCTGGCGGTCTTGTCGATGTCTTTTATTTCGCCTTCCTTGAGTCCGTGGGATTTGGCCGATCCCGTGCCCAGTATCTCCAGCGCGCCGCTCGGGCCTTCCTGCCCCACCACCACGGAAACTTTGGTGGTGCCTATATCCAGTCCGGTAATGATGTGGTTGAATTGAGCCATGTTTTTCTCCAGTTTGCCTCAGGCCATGTTGCCGCGGCCGTTCCAGGTTCCGGTCAGTTGTTGGGGGTCATCGCCTAAACGTACCCAGATGTCTTTTCCGTAGACCCTGATTTCCAGCATGCGTTTTAATTCTCCGTTGCGCGCAAGATCCTCCATCACCCGGAGCAGGCGCATAAGGTTGCTTTCCCAGTTTTCCAAGCCGATAATCAGGCGGCGGTTTTCCCTGGTGGTCAGTTCCATGGTCCTGGCCTCGGTCAGCCGGATCAGTTTGACGCCGGAAATGTTCAGGGGAAAGTTCAGCCCGGAGAAGGCATCGACCAGCCCCGGAAGGCGGGCGGGCAGGTCTCCGGCTCCCGGCTCCACTTCCAGCAGGGGGAGGATGGAATAATGCGTCGCCTCCACCGGGGCGATGCTCCGGCCATGTTCATCCGAGTAGTAAAGCCTGCCTTCCTTGTCACGCACCCAGTAAAGAGGCTCCGCTTCCCGAATCCGGATGTGCAGAGAGCCTTTGGCGGCATCTCTGCGGATGGACCATTCTCTGACCCAGGGGTTGCGCTCCAGGATTTGCTCCATCCGGCGGATGGACAAGGCCAGGATATTTTGTCCCGGAACCAGGCCCAGCATCGAGGGAATTTCTTCCTTGTCCAGGTAATGGCTGCCTTCCACCAGGATTTCCTGCAATGCGAAATATCCAGGGCTGGTAAGCTGACGGTGCGTCGTGACCAGAGCCAGGGTTATGCCCAGCATGCAGACCAGCCCCAGAGCCAGACCGGCGCTCCAACGCAGGGCCGTTTTGGCCTTGCGCCAGATCCTGCGCGCCGGGGAGCGTTCTTTTTTCCTGAGGTCGGCGTCATGCAGGCTTTGCCGCAGCCGCCTGGACGGGTAAAAATCCCTGCCGGCGATCGCCTTGGGAGCGTCCGGGGCAGGGCGGGCAAAGAAATTCAGACCCATAAGCGTACCTCCAGCTCCATCTGCACCCCCTTGGCGGCCAGCACTGCCTCCCGGGCTTCCTCAATCAGTTTCAGGGCTTCCGGGGATTTACCCTTTCCGGTATTGACCAGGAAATTGGCGTGCAGGGAGGAAAAAGCCATTCCGCCCAGGATTCGTCCCTTGAAGCCGCATTCTTCCAGGAGTTTGCCGGCTGGAGCCTGGGGGGGATTTTTGAACACGCATCCGGCGCTGGGCAGATCCAGCGGCTGGGAGCGGCGTTTTTGTTCCAGGCAGGCGCGCATCCGGGCGCGGATTTCTTCAGGTTTCTGTTTGGGACACCGGAAGCGCGCGTTGAGAATGACAAACCAGTTTTCTCCATCAGCCGTTCCTTCCAGAGCGGGAATGCCCAGATGCCGATATCCCGTCTCCAGCTCTTCAGCTTCTAGGGTTATCAGCCCCAGGGCCGGCGAAAAGAGCCGGAGGCCGTGCAGGCGGTCTTTGATTTCCTGTCCGAAGGATCCGGCGTTCATGGCCACGGCCCCGCCCACCTGTCCGGGGATCCCGGCCAGACCGTCAAGCCCGCCCAGGCCCATGCCGGCCAGGCTGTTAAGGAAAAATGGCAGAGGCATGGAGGCCGAAACTTCCACCAGAGCCTCGTCCAGGCCGTTTTCCAGCAGGCGTATTTCCCGCTTGGACTTGTCCAGTTCCAGCAGCACCAAGGGGAGTTTGCCTTCCCCGGCCAGAATGTTGCTTCCCTGGCCCAGCACCGCTGGACGCCCTCCCAATTTGCGCAGGGTTTGCGGCAATGCCGCAAAATCGGCTTCATTTTCCAGGCGGACCCTGGCCAGGGCCTCCCCGCCCAGGCGTATGCTGGTGAGCTCGGCCAGGGATGGGGCAGGAATTACGCGCAGACCGGAGCGTTTCGTGGTCATGAGCATATCATTTCCCCTCCAGCCAGCGCTGGCCGACGGTCCAGATATTCCCCGCGCCCATGGTCAGTAAAAGGTCTTTGGGTTGCAGAATGTCCGTGAGTCCGGCGGACATTTCCTCAAGGGTCCGGAAAAAAAGCGCCGGGGTGGCTGAGACCTGCATGACGCCTTGGGCCAGTCCCTGGCCGGTGACTCCCGGTATGGGCGTCTCCGAGGCCGCGTAAATTTCCGTGAGCAGCAACAAATCCACCTTGGAGAGGATCTGGCAGAATTCTCCAAACTGGTCCTTGGTGCGGGTGAAGCGATGCGGCTGGAAGGCCGCCACCAGCCGGCGGTCGGGGTAAGTCAGCCTGGCTGTTTCCAGGGTGGCCCGGATCTCGTTGGGGTGGTGGGCGTAGTCATCCACCAGGATGATGCCTTCCCTTTCTCCCTTGAGTTCGAAACGCCGCCCCACCCCTTTGAAACGGTTCAAAGCCCGGCGGCAGGTTTCCGCCGGGATATCCACCTGGAGGCTTACGCCGATGGCTCCGAGGGCATTCAGGATATTATGCCTGCCCGGCTGGGGCAGGCTGAATTCACCGAGAGACGCGTTTTTAAGGCGCGCGCGAAAACGGCTTGCCGGCCCGGAGTTGATGACTTCAGCCGCCAAATCGTTTTCCGGGCTGAAACCGTAGGTCAGCGTCGGGCGTTTTATCCTGGGCAGTACCCGGCGCAGGCCGGGATCATCCCCGCAGATCACGTTAAGCCCGTAAAAGGGGACTTTGTTCATAAAATCCACGAAGGCTTGGTCGATGTGTTCCTGGTCGCCGTAGAAATCCAGATGATCGGCGTCGATATTGGTGATCACGTTCATGATTGGAAAAAGGCAGAGGAAGGAGCCGTCAGATTCGTCGGCTTCGGCCACCAGGTAATCTCCGCTCCCCAGCCTGGCATTGGTTCCGTAGGCATTGAACCTGCCACCGATTATCACCGTGGGGTCCAGGCCGGCCTCTTCCATAATGGTGGCGGTGATGGCGGTGGTAGTCGTTTTTCCGTGGGTGCCCCCAATGAAGATGCTGCTGCGCAAGCGACTGATCTCCGCCAGCATTTCCGCCCTGGGAATGACCGGAATGCCTTTGGCGCGGGCTTCGATTACCTCCAGGTTATCGTCCGGAATGGCGGTGGATTTCACCAGCACATGCGGGTTTGCCACGTTTTTCACGGCGTGTCCCAGATGGATGTTGACGCCCAGCTCGCCCAAATGGCGAACGCTGGCGCTCTCCTTGAGATCCGAGCCGCTGACCGCGAACCCCATATTGTGCAGGACCTCGGCAATACCGCACATACCGGCCCCGCCTATGCCCACCATATGAACGCGCTTGACTTTATGCACTCTGTCCGCCTTTGGCTTCAGCGAGAAGTTTTTCCGTTTCATCGGCCAGCTTGCCCGCCGCTTCCGGATTGGCCAGCTTCAAAGAGGCCTGGGACATGGCCCGCAGGGCGGCCCTGTCTTGCAGCAGATCCGTGGCCAGGCGGCTGATCCTGCCCTTTTGCAGATCCTTTTGTTCCAGCAGCCGGGCCGCGCCCTGTTTTTGCACCTGCTCGGCGTTATGCATCTGATGGTTGTGCGCGGCCGAGGGCAGGGGAATGAGGATGGCCGGCAGTCCGGCCGCGGCCAATTCGGCAAGGGTGCTGGCCCCTGCCCGGCAGATGACCAGATCCGCCTGGGAATAGGCTTCATACATATCATCTATGAAGGCTTCAATTTTGACCCGCTCCGGCGGATAGGCTGAGCTTTCTTCCCGCATGCGCGCAAAATCAGCCTGGCCGCACTGGATGCGCAGCTTCGTTCCAAGCCGCAGGAGATCCGTCAAGTCTTCAAGGATGGCGTTATTGATGGCCCTGGCCCCCTGGCTGCCGCCCAGGACCAGGATGTTTTCGGCCTTGTCCCTGGGGGTGGAGGTCGGGTTCGCGCCCAGTGAGCGGATCTTTCCGCGCACCGGGTTGCCGGTGAAGACGCATTTTCCCTGGGGGAAATATTTTTCCGTTTCCGGGAAAGAGAGACAGATGCGCCGCGCCCCCCGGCCCAGGAGACAGTTGACCGCGCCCGGTATGCTGTTTTGTTCGTGCACTAGGCTTGGGATGCCGAGCAGACGGGCGGCCAGGAGGCCGGCGGCGGCGGCATAGCCGCCGAAGCCCACCACGACTTCAGGCTTGAAACGTCGCAACCGCCCCAGGGCCTGCCATACCGAGGCCAGCAATAACAAGGCGGCGGCCGCCCCTTTCAGGAATCCGCGGCCGATGAAACCGCGCGCCGGGAGCCCGGAAAATTCCAATCCGGCCTGGGCCGCCAGCCGGCCTTCCGGTCCGTACCTTCCTCCCAGGAAAAGAATGTCCACTTCCGGAGAACGCCTGCGCAGCTCTTCGGCCAGGGCCAGGGCCGGGAAAATGTGTCCCCCGGTGCCGCCGCTGCTCAAAAGCACTCTATGCGGCATCTTTGCTCCTTTTTCGCGCATAACGCGAATATTTGAGGAGCAGTCCGGCGCAGACCAGGGAAGAGATCAGCGAACTGCCGCCATAGGAAAAAAAAGGCATGGCCACTCCTTTGGCCGGGATGGTGGCGCTGACCACGGCTAGGTTCAGCAGCATGGGGATGGCCAGCACCAGGGTCAGGCCGAAGGCCGTAAGGCGTCCGCGCAAATCCTCCTGGCGCATGGCGATATGCAGTCCCCGCCAGACCAGGAGCAGGATAAGGATGCAGATCAGGCTGATGCCGAGGAACCCCAATTCTTCCCCTAGGGCGGCCATGATGAAGTCGGTGTGGATTTCCGGAACATAGTCGAATTTGGCCCGCCCCATCCCTGGACCGGCCCCGGTTATCCCGCCGGAGCTCAGGGCCAGGAAGGATTGGATGATCTGGGCGGATTTTTCCGGGTTGGAGAAGGGGTCCTTGAAAATTTCCAGGCGGAGCATGCGGTAGGGGAAAGTGACGATGAGCAGCCATCCCCCGCCGGCGGCCAGAAGCCCGGTGAGGAAAAGGTAAAAGCGGCTGGCTCCGCCCGCCAGGCACATGAAAAAAAGCAGCATGCTGATCACCGCGGCCCCTCCGAAATCCGGCTGGCGCAGGAGAAGCAGACAGATAGTTCCGGTGACGATGAAGAGCGGCAGGAGGCCACGTTTGAAGGTTTTGACCAGGTGTTGCTTGGCGCCCAGAAAATAGGCCAGGTAGCAGACCAGGGCGATCTTGGTGAATTCCATGGGTTGCAGGCTGACGCCCAGGAAGGGCGGGAGCCAGCGTTTGGCCCTGGAGGCCTGTTCAGGGGCCAGGACCAGGCAGAGGATGAGCATGAACATGCAGATCCCCAGGAAGGGGTATTGCAGTCCCTCAATGAGCCTGCGCGGAAAGACCCAGACAATGGCGCCCAGGCAGCCCAGCCCCAGGACGGCAAAGAGCAGTTGGCGTTTGAAAAAGAAATAGGGATCATGGCGCAGGGTTTCTCCGGCCATGATGCTGGAAGAGAGGATCATGACCAGCCCCAGACCAAGCATGGTCAGGACGACAGCCAACAGCGCCCAGTCCGGGTCTTCCTGGCCGGGCCTGGGAGCGGGTCTGCTCTTTAGGTCATTGCGCCTGGCGGGTTGGTAAAGGGCGGATTCTTGGCTCATGGCAATTCCCTGGCCAGGCGTTGGAAGTCGTTGCCCCGTTCCTGGTAGTCCTGGTATTGATCAAAGCTGGCCGTGGCCGGAGAGAGCAGTATGGCATCTCCGGGGGCGGCGGCGGCTCTGGAGCGGCGTAGGGCCATTTCCAGGCATTCGTCCCAACTCAGGGGAACCACTCCCTGCCAGGCGCGTTCAAAAAATTCCCGGTCTCCCCCGAACAAGGCCACGGCCTTGACCTTTTCCCTCAGGAGTGGGCGCAGACTCTCCAGATCTCCGCCCTTGAACACCCCGCCGGCCAGGAGAAAGACGGGCCGCTCCAGGCTCTGCAAGGCCACCCGCAGGGCCTCGACGGTGGTTCCCTTGGAGTCGTCAATATAGAGCACCCCTTCAGTTTCTCCCACCTGTTCCAGGCGATGCGGCAGGGGGGCGAAATCTTGCGCCGCCTGGGCGGCCTGCTCTTCGGTCACGCCGAATTCGCGCGCGGCCAGGAAGGCCGCTTCCAGGTTGGCCCGGTTGTGTGTCCCCAGGAGCCTGGTCTGCGGGAAACGTCCGGAAGGCGCGAAGTATTCCACTCTGGCCCGCAAGGGGTATCCGCGGACCAGATCAAAGAGGTTCTCGTCCAGGATGGCCGTATCCGCAGGAGTCTGGTTGGCGAAGATGCGCAATTTGGCCGCCCGGTATTCAGCGAAATCCCGGTGCTGATCCAGGTGGTTGGGGGAGAGGTTCAGGAGCAGGGCGACTTTTGGATGAAAGGCGCGGATGAATTGCAACTGGAAGCTGCTGGCCTCCAGAACCAGGATGTCCACGGCCGGCGCGCCCTGTTCTTTTTCCAGGATATAGAAGGATAAGGGGGTGCCGATATTGCCGCCCAGAAAGACTTTTTTGCCGCCGGCTTCCAGCATGGCCGCGATCAGGCTTACAGTGGTGGTTTTTCCGGAAGTGCCGGTCACGGCGACGATTTTTTCATGGGCAAAAGAAGCGGCCAGTTCAAGTTCCGAGATGCAGAGAGGGTTCCCGGCCAGGGCCAGGGGTTTCTCCAGGGCGGACCAAGGCACGCCCGGACTGGGGACGACCAGGGCCGCTCCCTGGAAATGCTCCGGCCGATGTTCACCGGCGATTAGTTCCAGATCCAGATGGGACGTCCGGGCAAGAAAATCCTCGCTGAAGCCCTTGTTGTCCAGAAGACGCACCCTGGCCCCCAGGCGGAGCAGCAGGGAGGCCGCAGCCAGTCCGGATACTCCGCCGCCGACCACCACGGCCAGCTGCCCGTCTTTTATGGGGTTATCCGGTAAGGTTCTTGTCTTGGACATAAGGCACCGTTAACGCAGCTTGATGGTGGACAGGGCGGCCAGCCCGAAAATTATGGAAATAATCCAGAATCTTATAACTACCTTGGTCTCCGGGATGCCCTTCATCTGGAAATGATGGTGCAAAGGGGCCATTTTGAAAATGCGCCTGCCCTTGCTCATTTTGAAGTAGCCCACCTGCATGATCACGGACAGGGTTTCAATGACGAAGAGCCCGCCCATGATCACCAGCACCAGTTCTTGTTTGCAGAGCACGGCCATGAAGCCCAGGCTGGCGCCCAAGGGGAGGGATCCGGCATCGCCCAGGAAAATCTGGGCCGGCGGACTGTTGAACCAGAGGAAGGCCATGGAGGCCCCCACCAAGGCCCCGCAGAAAACGGTGACTTCACCCACTCCCGGCACATATCCAACTTGCAGGTAGTTGGAAAAATTGATGTTGCCGGCGATATACAAAAAGATGGCCAGGCAGAGGCAGGCGATGATCGTGGGACCGATGGCCAGAGAGTCCATCCCGTCTGTAAGATTTACGCCGTTGCTGGATCCGACCATGACGATCACGGCGAAGAGCATATAAAACCAGCCCAGGTCCGGGGTCAGGTTTTTGAAAAAGGGAAAGACCAGAATGGTGGAAAAGGCCGGCAGATGCATGAACAGAGTCATGACCAGTAGAGCGGCGGCGCATTGCCCCAGGAGTTTTTGCCGGGCGCTGAGTCCTCCGCCGTTATTCTTGCGCTTGATCTTGAGCCAGTCATCGACCAGACCCACCAGCCCGAAACCCATAAAGACCAGCATGCACAGCCAGACATACGGATTGCCCAGGTTTCCCCATAAAAGCACACTGATCATCAGGCTGGCGAAAATCCCCAGCCCGCCCATGGTGGGGGTTCCGGCCTTGCCCTTGTGTTCGATGATTTCAGGCAGGATGTACTGGCCGTATTTGAGGCGCTGGAGCCGCGTGATGAGCATGGGGAAAATCAGCACCCCGGCAAGGAAGGCGGTGAGCAACCCCCAGACCGTACGGAAGGTGATGTAGCGCAGCACGTTGAAGGTGATGTGTTCCGCGCCAAACAGGGTGTACAGGTAATAAAACATGCCGCCGCCCTATGCGCTTGAAGCGCTGAAATACCGTTCGCGGAACAGCTCCGCCAGAAGTTCCAGCCGGTTGCCCCTGGAGGCCTTGAACAGGACCACTCCCCTGGGCGTTTCCGTCCGCCCTTGCTCCAGGTGGGAGCGCAGGGCCGGCATAGCGGCCTGAAAATCTTCCAGTCCCTTCAGGGGGGTGAAGGTGCCCTGGAACAATCCCTGGCGCAGTCCTTCGCGCACCGCTTCAGTCTGGCCTCCTTGCCAGTAAATAAGCCGGGAGCCGCTTTCGGCCATGAGCCGTCCCAGGCGTTGATGTTCCGCCGGGCTATCTTCCCCCAGTTCCAGGAGTTCTCCCAGGACCAACACCAGGGGGCCGCCGGTTTCCGCGGCCATTTCCGTGGCGTTTTCCAGCACGCGGGCCACGGAGAGAGGATTGGCATTGTAGCTGTCGTCCACCAGGATGAGCCGGCCATTGGACGCGCAGTTAAAGCGCTGCGCCGGGGGTTCGAGTCCGGCCAGGCCGGAGCGGATCTCTTCCGCTCCAAGGCCGAGAAGATGTGCGGCGCCGGCCACGGCCGCCACATTTTCCGCCCCGTAGTTTCCGCGGAAGGGGGCCGGGGTTTCAAAAGTTATTTCTTCCAGGCGCGCCAGGTAGCGGCCATGCTGCGCTCCAGAGGCTCCCAGGTAGGCGGCGGAGTAATGCGCCGCTTTTCCGGCGGAAAATAGAAAAAGGTCTTCCCCGCGCAGGGCGCGGCTTTCCTGGAGCAGATCCGGGTAATCGGCGCTGACCAGGGCGCGGCCGTTCGGGCGCAGGTAGGCGAGCAGGCGGGCCTTGTGCCAGGCCACTCCCTTGTCCTTGAGCCCTTCAAGGTGACCGGGGCCGGCATTGAGCAGCAGAGCCAGGTCAGGTTTAAGCGTCTGTCCCAGGTAATCCATGTCTCCGTCTTCGCTGATCCCGGCCTCCATGACCCAGAAATGCGCTTCGCTGGAGGCGTTGAGCATACTGACCGGCAGCCCCAGGCGGCTGTTCATGTTCATAAAGGTGCGGGAAGTGGGACCGCGTCCGGCCAGCACGGCGGCCAGGGCTTCTTTTACCGAGGTCTTGCCGGCGCTGCCGGTGATCCCGATGACCTGGCCCCGGAAATTTTCCCGGTAGGCGGAGGCCAGCCGGGCCAGGGCCAGTCCGCTGTCCGCCGCGCCCAATACAGGCAGGGGCGGGGTCTTGTTTCCGAAGGGGTTTTTCTCGGCCAGAATGGCCAGGGCGCCCTGTGCGACGGCCGCGTCGGCAAAATCATGTCCGTCATTATGTTGGCCCCTGAGACAGACGAAGAGACTGCCCTGTCCCGCTTGGCGGCTGTCAAGAACCACCTTGGCGGGGGTTTCCCCTGCCAGGTTTTCCGGCAGATAGGTCTCAGGATGGGGGCCGAGCAGGGCGGCCATGGAGTGCAGGCTCAGCATGGGCCGGCTTCCGCCTCGCCCAGGAGTTTGCGTAAAATCTCCTGATCGCTGTAAGGGATCTTTTTTTCTCCGAGGATCATGTAGTCTTCATGACCTTTTCCGGCGACCAGGACGGCATCGCCGTGCCTCGCCAGTTCCAGCGCCAGGGCCGTGGCTTCCCGGCGGTCTTCCCGGATATGGCGTTCCGCCGGCCCATCCATGCCGGGCAGCACATCCCGGATAATTGCCAGAGGTTCCTCCAGGCGAGGGTTATCCGAGGTCAGCACCGCCACCTCGGCCATCCTGGAAACCACCCGGCCCATGAGCGGGCGCTTCCCCCGATCCCGGTTGCCGCCGCAGCCGAATACGGCGATGAGGCGCCTGAAGCCGGCCTCGCGTAGCGCTCCCAGGGCCTTTTCCAGGGCGTCCGGGGTATGGGCGTAATCCACAAAAACGTGCAAACCCCGGCGGTTGGCGATGCGCTCCAGGCGTCCAGGGGCCCCGGTGAAGCCTTCCAGAGCGCCAAGGTCTTCTGGTTCCAGGCCTAGGGCCAGAGCCAGGGCCTCTACCCCCAGCAGATTCATGGCGTTGAAACGTCCGACCAACGGAGAGGCTATTTCCCAGAACTGCCCGTGAAAATTGTGCTTCAGGCGCAGACCTTCCGGGCCAAAGGAGAGGATTTCGCCCTGCAAATGACGCTTAACGTTTTGCTTGCCTAGGCCGTAGGCGATGGTCAGGCCGGGCAGCCCGGCGCATTCGTCCAGGAGGCGGCGGCCGTGGGCGTCATCGCCATTGACGGCCCGGGCTTTGTCCCGCGCCGGTGTCCCACCCTCTTCCGGACCCAGGAACAAGGAGGCCTTGCAGCGGTAGTATTTTTCCGTATCCTGGTGGAAATCCAGGTGATCCTGCGTGAGATTGGTCCATAGCGCCCCGTCGAAATTCAGCCCGGCCACCCGTTTTTGGGCCAGGGCATGGGAAGATACCTCCATGATCGCCGTGTCGGTTCCAACCTCGCGCATTTCGTGGATCATGGAATGCAGTTCAAGGCAGCCGGGGGTGGTCAGGCACGAAGGTCTCCTGACGCCGGGCCATCGGTAGTTGATTGTCCCTATTACGCCGACTTTGTGTCCGTGGGCGTTCAGGAGCTGTTCCAACATATAAGTGCAACTGGTTTTGCCATTGGTCCCGGTGACTCCGCACAGGCGGGGAGAAGGCCCGGCGGTTGCGAAACAGGTTCCGGCCAGATCCCCCAGAGCGGCGCGGCAGTCCTCAACCTGCACCAGCGTCGGCCTGGGAGCATTCCCGGCCAGTTCCGCGAGCCGCGCTTCCAGTTCCGTTTTTTGAGAAGCGGCATACACCAGATATTCGGCGCCGCCGGCCAGGGCTTCCCGGAGATAATCCAACCCTCCCTGCCCGCCGGGTTGGGGCGGTGGCATAAGGATGAAGCTGTCTCCAGGCCGCACCTGTCCGGAATGGGTTCTGGGACAGGTCTTTTTTTGCGCGACGAATTCCAGGAGGGCGCTGAAGGGAAGGGTCGCTTTTTTCACAAGGATTTGTCCTCCAGCCATATGACGAAGGGCGCGCCTGTGGGCCAATCCGCGCCCGGAGGAGGAGATTGGCGGAACACGTTGCTCCCTTGCCCATGGATCAGCGGCACGATTTTTTTGATGGAGAGAATGCCGGCAGCCTCGTGCAGGCCTAGACCGCGCATGTCCGGCACGGTTTGCAGGGCCGTGATATTCTGGAATCCGCGTTCGCCCAGCCGCCCCCTGGCCAAGTCGCCGGAGTCGGTCGCGACTTCGTCATCGGAGAAATATAAATTGTTTTTCAGCCGGGCGTCTTCTTTGGCCTTTTTCCGGGTATAGGCAGCCAGATCAACGGGCGGGGCGGCACGCGCGTAATCCGGACCGGGGTCGGGCAGACGTCCCAGGTAGGTCAGGGTGTCCTCCAGGACGCTTTTGAACACCGGAACGGCCGCGGTGGCGCCGAACTTGTTCTTCTGCGGGTCCACCAGGACAACCAGGATCAATAGTTCAGGCTTTTCCGCCGGGGCCATGCCCGCAAAAGAGGCCGCGCGCTGTTCTCCATAAACTCCGTCTTCCGCCAACTGAGAGGTGCCGGTTTTGCCGAGCACCCTGACCCAGGGCATACGGGCCGCCCGTCCTCCTCCGTCTTCGTCGCTGACCACCATCTCCATGATGGAGAGCACCGTCTCAGCGGTTTCAGCGGAAAAAATGCGCTCTTCCGGATCCTCTTTCTGCAGTCCTTTATTCATTATCAGGCGCAGGGTTTTATTTACGCCCTGGTTGGCGAGACAGAAGTAAGCCTGACCCATTTGCAGCAGGGTGGCGGAAAAGCCCTGTCCGAAGCCGGCCGCGGCCAGATCCAGCTCGCTCCATTTGGCGGGAGGCCGTAGAATGCCGGGGTTTTCGCCGCTCAAGGGCAGGGAGCTTTTTCGTCCGAAGCCCATTTTGTTAAGGTAGGCGTGGTATTTTTTCGCCCCCAGGAGCAGGGCGGTTTTCCCCATGGCTATGTTGCTGGAATACTTCATGGCCTCCACCAGCGTAACCGTATCTCGGGGCCGGGTATCGGTGATGGTTTTATTACGTACGGTCCATTTTCCGTTTTCGGCGTCAAAGACGGTTTGTGTCGAAATTTGGCCTTCTTCCAGGGCGGCCGCCAGCAGGAAGGGCTTGACGGTGGAGCCGAATTCAACCGCATCCAGGGCGATGCGGTTACGTCTGTCGATTTGGGAATAGCGACCGTACATGTTGGGGTTGATCAGCGGCGCCTGGGCCCAGGCCAGGATTTCTCCGCTGGGGATATGGATGACCAGGGTTCCGCCCCACTGGGCCTCATTTTCCCGCACCGCCTCGGCCAGAGCTTGTTCCGCGTAATGTTGCACCGTGGAGTCAATGGTCAGGTGCAAATCCTGTCCGTCCAGGCTTCGAAGCTGTTTGAGCTTTTCGTCGCTGTGGTAGAAGCGCCGTTTTCCCGAAGCGTTGGTCTGCACCTTGAGCACGGCGCTCTTGCCGGCCAGCCAATTTTCAAAGACCAGCTCCAGCCCTTCCCGGCCTACGGAATCCATGCCGGCGAAGCCCAAAAGCTGGGCGGCCTGCTGGTTATTTTGGTAAATGCGGGCCTGCTGGTTAAAGAGGAGCAAACCTGCCGGCATCTGGGATTCCTGGAGGATCTTGGCCTGGGCATAGGGCAGGTTGCGGGCCAGTTCGATGTACTTTTTGCCGGAATTTATTTGCGGCAGCATGTTTTTTTCAGGCATGTCCATGGTGTGTTCCAGGAAGGCGGCCACCGTCTGGCTGTCTTTGACATACAGTGGCTGAAGGGCGAGGGAATACCCGCCGACGCTGGAAGAAAGGGCGACCCCGTTGCGGTCCACGATGGAGCCGCGCCGGCCGGTATGTCTTTCAGAGACAAAGTTCTGGTTCTCCGCCATGGCTTCCAGGTTATAGCCGCGAATTTTGGGATTATCCCGTCCCTGGTTGATCTGCAGGTCATAAAAATTAAGCCAGATGTGCCCCAGGAAGATAACCAGGGCACAGGCTATGAAGAGCATGGGGATAATTCCCTGGCGGCGGAGGTTGTCTGCTTTCCCTTTTTTCATTGGATCTTACCGTTTTCTTATTGATCCAGGTGGCGGACCTGTCCCGGCCTGGGCTTGGCCAGATCCAGGTTTAGTTCGCGGATTTTTTTCTCCAGAGAGGCCTGGTTGCTGAGCACATCCCGCTCCGCCTCCAGCTGGCCTGCCAAATCATAAAGTTTGCGGTGTTCCAGGCTGGCCTCGCGGATGGCCTTGCTCAAGGTGACGTATGGCATGGAATGCACCCAGACTATGGCCAGGCATAGTCCGAGGTTCAGCAGCAGGGAAAGCGTCAGAAAGCAGTTTTCCAGGAAGTTCCCGGTGGATGGCGGGGAGAGTTGTTCTGTCTTGTTCATATATATTGCCAATCTCCGAGTCAGTTCTATCCCGGCCTCTTTCCGGGCTCTGCCTGACGGCCTGTGGCCGCGTATTTTTCACATCTTATGACGCCTGTTCCCCAAGACGTTCGGCTACGCGCAACTTTCCGCTACGCGCGCGGGGGTTGGCGGAGCATTCCTCCGGGGAGGGAGACAGCGCTTTTTGGGTGACTAGGCGTAGGGCCGCTTGTCCGTGTGGAACAGGGGCGGCCTGGTTCCGGAAAAAATGTTTGACCAGGCGGTCTTCCAGGGAATGAAAGCTGATCACCGCCAGCCGTCCGCCGGGGTTCAGCCGGGGAATAATGCGTTCCAGAAAGAGGCCGAGCTGCCCGATCTCATCGTTGACCGCCAGCCTCAGAGCCTGGAAGGTTTTGGTGGCCGGGTGGTTTCTGGCCGTGGCCCGCCGGCGGGGCGGGTAGGCTTCTTCCACCAGGCGGGAGAGTTCCAGGGTGCGAGTTAGGGGGCGGGCGGCGCGGGCGCGGGTGACGGCGCGGGCGATGCGCCGGGCTATGGGTTCTTCGCCGTATTTTTCCAGAATCGCGCTCAAATCAGTCTCTCCCAGGCTGTTGATCAGATCCGCCGCGCTCCGTCCTTTTTGCTGGTCCAGGCGCATATCCAGCGGCCCGTCACGCAGAAAACTGAAGCCTCTTTCCGGGCTGTCCAGTTGCAAGGAACTCACTCCCGCATCCAGGATGACCCCATCAACCTTTTCCCAGCCCAGGCCGTCCAGGGCCGTTGCAAAATCCGCGAAGGCGCAATGCCTGATCTGCACGGCGGAGGCAAATTCCTTCAATTTATCTCCGGCCAGGGCCAGGGCTTCCAGATCACGGTCCAGACCGAGCAGTTGCGCTCCCGGCCCGGCGGAGCGCAGTATGTGCGCGGCATGTCCGCCCAGCCCCAGAGTCGCGTCCAGATAGCGCCCCCCCGGCCTTGGCCGGAGGGCTTCCAGCACTTCGCTCAGCATCACCGGCACATGGGCTGGCGTCTGGGGCATCAGAAAATCAGTCCCACACCTTCCGGCAGTTCGCTGGAGATGTCCGAATAGTCCTGGCGCAGGACGTTTTCTTCAAATCTTTGCGGTAGCCATAATTCAAAGCGTTCGCTATTGCCCACCAGGTAGGCTTCGTCCGCGATGCCGGCATAACCGAGCTGATCCTGGTTCAGGCGGATGCGTCCCTGGGAGTCCGGGGCTCCGACAGTCGCGCCGCTCATCACTAGACGCTTGAATTTTCTAAGCTTTTCCGATGGATTTTTTATGGCTTGTAGTTTATTTTCAAATTCGAGCCACAGCGGCAGAGGAATGCCAACCACGCAATCGTCATAGGTTGTCAGGGCCAGTTTTCCGTCTTCGGATTTGGCCAGGTGAGTAAGGGCTTCACGGTACTCCGGCGGGAGCATGATCCGGCCTTGGTTGTCTACGTTGCGGGGTATTCTTCCTCTAAAACTCATGGCTGCGCTTCCGTGAGGGAATTTTTACCTTTTTTTACCTAAAATATCCTGCTTTTCCCTTAACAACTTTTTGTCAGGGATGGCAAGATAAAAATTTATTTTTTTATGAGCCTGGGAAAATTTTGTAGCGCGGGTCTGAGGGGCGCGCCGGAAGGGCTTGGAAAATCTACGGATGGGAAAGTTTTAGATGGTCATGTATAACGAACTGCTCTGGCTGGGCTTCGCTCTCTTCGATCTTGCGGTCACGGTGCTGGTTTACAGGTATTTCGGCAAACCTGGCCTGTACGCCCTGGTGTCCTTCAACCTGATCCTCTGCAACATCCAGGTGCTCAAGACCGTCACCCTGTTCGGCCTGACCACCACCCTGGGCAATATCCTGTATGTCAGCGTGTTTCTGGCCTCCAACATCCTGAATGAATTCCACGGTAAGGAGGCGGCCAAAACCGCCGTGCGCCTGGGTTTTGTCATGCTGATCCTGAGCACGCTCTACATGCAGGCGGCCCTGGTCTTTAGTCCCGCTCCCGGCGATTTCGCCCAGGTCCATCTGGCGGCGATATTCTCCCTGCTGCCCAGGATCGCCCTGGCCAGCCTGACCGCCTATGCCTGCTCTCAGGCCTGTGACATCTGGGCTTACCACTACCTGCGCCTGCGCACCAAGGGCCGTTTCCTGTGGTTGCGTAACGGCGTGGCCACCCTGGTCAGCCAGCTCATCGATTCCGTGGTCTTCTGCCTCCTGGCCTTTTACGCCCTGTATCCGTTCCAGGTGCTGCTGGAGATTCTCCTGACCACTTTTCTGTTCAAGACCCTGGTGACCTGCCTGGATACCCCCTTCATTTATCTGGCCCGCCGGGCGCACCAGCGGAGACTGGAACAGGGGCTGGAAAAAGGGCCGGCCTGACCTTTACGTCCGGTTGGATTGCCCGGCAACGAATCACAAAAAATGCTTTACATCGGATTTGAGTTGGGCTAGAAATACAATAAGGCGATGATATGAGGCCGAGCGGGACGGTTTTCATTCCGGCTCTTCGTGGGTATCTCGTAAGTTCATCTGATAATTCAAATTCTGAGTTCATGCCTGGGTTGCGGAAAATGCGTGGGGAATTGCCCGGCGCACGAATCAAAAAAAAAGTTTACATCGGATTTGAGTTGGGTTATAAATGCCCGTTAAAAGCATAAAATAAGGCAATGGCACGAGGCTGGCGGGACGGTTTTCATTCCGGCTCTTCGCGGTGATCTCGGTAAATCCATTTGATAATTTAAACTAGGGAGACTCTTTTGGCCAGAGAAACTCTGAAGGATTCCTTGGCTGGACATGCGGACGGCTACAAGCTGCTGGACAATCTGAGTTCATGCCTGGGTTGCGGAAAATGCGTGGGGAATTGCCCGGCGGCGAGACAGACGCCGTCATACAATCCTCGCCAAATCATCAGAGATGTCTTGAACGGCGCCGAGGAGCGCTGGCTGAAAAGCGAAGAAATCTGGCGCTGCCTTTGGTGTGCCGGCTGCTACACGCTCTGCCCCATGGACATCAGTTATCCCCTGCTCATAATGCAGTTGCGGTATCGGGCTGTGGAGGCCGGCTATGGCCTGCAGTACATCGCGCCGTTCAAAAAATTTGCTATGCGCGCCAGGGAAGACGGCCTGACCTTTGCCCCGGGAGGGAGCAAGGGGAGGGAGCGGGTACAGGGGATTCGGAGCGGGATCGGCGCTTCCCCTTGGCCGGAAATCTCCGAGAAGGCCAAGGCGGAATACACGGCCTTGTTTGATCTGTGCGGAGTCAAGCGGGATCTGGAAGGCATGCCTGAAGATGCAGCTGAACCTCTTGATCTGAATTACCTGGGAGGGAGGATCGTTTATGAACCATAAGCGGATCGTTTCTCCTGAGGAGAAATTTCCCAAAGTGCCGGAAAGCCTTTTTCTTTTCCGCTCCTGTACGGGCAGCGTTGAATATCCCGGCACGGAAAACGCCATAAAGGAAATACTCAAGCTTTTGGGCATCAAGGCCGTTATGGACCCGGATCAGACCTGCTGTTCGGGTTATCTTCTTACCTGTTCGGCGTACAAGCCGGAATTTTCTCTGGCCGTAACCGCTCGCAACTTGTCTTTGGCAGAACGAAAAGACCTGGATGTCTTCGCATTCTGCAATGGTTGTTTCGGCTATTTGTCCGAACTTGCGCACATTATCCTGCACAATCCCGACTACAAGGCCATGGCCAATTCTGTCATCGCCCCCATGGGCTATGAGTTTAAGGGCACGGCGCGCATCTACCACGTGCAGGAGTTGTACCGCCGCCTGCAAAGCAATCTCGTCGCTCTTGTCAAAAGGCCGTTGCAGGGTCTTAGGGTGGGCGTTCACTACGGGTGCCATTATCTTGCTCGGCAGTACGGCATTCTGGATGATGGCGGATATCCGTCTTATATTGAAGATATTATCTCCTCCCTGGGCGGCACCCCGGTCTTTTACAAAGAGCGTCAGGCTTGTTGCGGGTATGCTGTGGGACGCGGCTTTACGCACAAAGAAAACGTCGTGCATCCGCATCTCTACAGCAAATTGAAAAGCGCGAGGGAAGAAGGGGTTGAGATTCTGGTGACGGTCTGTCCCGGATGCAATACGGCGTTGGATCGTGAGCAACCGGCCCTATCGGAACGTAGCGGAGAAAAGTTCGGTATACCGGCCATTGACGTGGGGCAGCTTATTGCTTTGGCTTTGGGCGTGGCAGTGCAGAAATTGGGGTTCAAGGCAAACACCGTGCCTTTGGATGAAGTCCTGCGAAAAATTTCCGCAGATAAAGGAGAAAATATACAATGAGCGAGAAGGCGACAGCTCTGATTATTGGCGGCGGCATCGCCGGTATGGAAGCCGCCCTGAAATTGGGACAGGGCGGATACCGGGCTGTGCTGGCGGAAAAGGATCATAGCCTGGGCGGCACGGTCAGCAAGCTGTGCAGCAGCTTTCCCCGCTGGGAAGATCCTCAGGATCTGCTGCGCCTGAAAGAGCAGCAGCTGCAATCCCTGGAGACGATTTCCATCCTGAGGGATACGGAAATCACCGGCATTGAGAAAAAGAAGGGAACCTTCCACGCCACGTGGAAAAATTCCTCGGGAGAAGAGGGCGCTCTTAACGCCCAGGCCGTTATTGTCGCCACCGGTTTCGATCTCTTTGACGCGTCCATTTACGGGGAATACGGTTACGGCATCTATCCCGGAGTGGTAAATTCTCTGGAATTTGAACAAGTTCTCAAAGATCATACCGATGGTAAGGCCGCCTTGCCCCGTAACATCGCTTTTTTTAAATGTGTCGGCAGCCGGGATCGTTCCAAGGGACATCCTTACTGCTCCAAGATCTGCTGCATGTACACGGCCAAACAGGCCGGCACGGCAAAAAATCTTTCTCCGGAAAGCAAATGCTATGTGTTCTACATGGATTACCGCGCCGCTGGCAAGGAATACGAAGAGTTCGTGCGCTCGGTCATTGAGGAAAAACAGGTGCGGTATGTGCGCGGCAGACCCTCCAAGGTAGTTATGGAAAAGGGACAGTTGCTGGTCCGTTTTGAAGACACCCTCATTGGCGCCCCCATGGAAGTGGCGGTGGACATGGTGGTTTTGGCTAGCGCCGTTATCCCGAAGCCGGCGACCAGGCGTCTGGCGGAAATGCTGGGCCTGAAAACAGACGAGTACGGATTTATTGAAGCGGAATACGGGAGCGCGGTCAAAGCGCAAGAAAACATTTTCTTCGCCGGCGGTTGCGGCTTCGCCGTCGAAACCATCGGCGCCTCGGCCCAGGGGGCGGCGGCCGCCGCCGAGGTCATGGCCTTGTTCAACAAAGGTGGAAAGCCATGATGCTGACCGAGTCTCCCATTCGTCGTCTGGATGCGAAAGCGCCCGGTCTGGCCGAGGAACTCAAAAGAGACCTGGACATCGACATCACGCGCTGTCTGGAGTGCGGCAAGTGTTCCGGGGGGTGCTCCTATGCGCACGGCTTTGACTATACGCCGCGCAAAATGGTGCAGCTCATCAAACTGGAAGAGCGCGGCAAGCTGTTGCGCATGCGTGCGCTCTGGACTTGTCTCTCCTGCCAGCTGTGTCTGGATCGTTGTCCTTCAAGCATTGATATGCCGCGTATCCTGGATTACCTGCGCGGCAAGGCGTATGCGGAACGCCTCAATGATGTTCATCCCGAAATTGAAAAATTTTATGAAATCATGCTCAGTGACATACGGAACAATGGCCGCATCAGCGAGACGCTGATGATGGCTCGCTTCAATTTTGCCACGCGACGCTATTTCAGCAATGCTGACCTGGGCATGAAGTTGTTTTTCAAGGGAAAATTGAAATTGTTTGGTCCAAAAACAAAAAACTTGAACTCTTTACGCGCTCTGTTCGCGAAATTATTATTTAGGTCGCCTGCAGAGCAGGAGCCATCTTGATGCATAATTTTGAGATGCGTTCCAATATGTCTTGACCCAAGGAGAAACTAAGGATGGCGGTAGCGTTTTATCCAGGTTGCTCTCACCACGCGTTGGCGGAAGAATACGATCGTTCGGCGCGCACGATTTGTGCGCATCTGCAACTGGAACTGAAGGAAGTGGAAGACTGGAACTGTTGCGGCGCCACGGCGGCTCACAGTCTGAGTCCGGATCTTTCCTTGGCCCTGAACATGCGCAATCTGTCTCAGGTCAAAAAAATGGGGCTCGACGAAGTCATTACCCCCTGTTCCGGCTGCTTCAACCGTCTGAAAGTCGCCGCTCATGAAATCGAGCATCATCCCGCGGCGCTGCAAAATTTCGCCGCTATGGCGCAGTGCGAGCTGCCAAGCCAGGTGAACGTCCGTCACCTGTTGCAGTTTATTCTGGAGCAATACCCGTCGCAACAGATAGAAAGCCTGGTAAAAAAGCCGTTGCGCGGCTTGAAGCTGGCTGCCTACTACGGGTGTCTTCTGACTCGTCCTGCGGCGGTTGTTCAGTTTGACGATCCGGAACAGCCCGTGGCTCTGGATGGCCTGATGCGCAGTCTGGGCGCACAAACAGTCACCTGGTCGCATAAAGCTGAATGCTGTGGAGGAGGCTTCAGCGCTTCAGAACCAGGCATCGCCGGCGATCTGGGCGGCCAAATTCTTGCTTCCGCAAAAGACGCCGGCGCTGAAGCCATTGTGGCGGCCTGCCCCCTGTGCCAGATGAATCTTGATTCCCGGCAGGCGCTAGGTTGTGACCTGCCGATTGTTTATTTCACGCAACTCATGGGACTGGCTTTCGGTTATGGATGGAATGAAATGCGTTTCAGTAAACTCCTGACCAGTCCGAAACCCTTGCTCAGCCGGCTCGGTTTACTGTAACGCGCTTAACCTAAGCTGACGACGGAGGTGGAAACATGCGCAACAAATTGTTGACGATGCAGGAGGCGGTAAAGAAGTATACCAGCGACGGTATGCTTTATGCCCATGGAGGAGCTTTGCCGGTTGGCACTGACTCCATTGCCTTCGGCCGGGAAATGCTCAAACAAGGCCGCAAGGATTTGAATGTGATTTCCAACTGCAACACGCAACAGACCAATCTCTTGGCCGCGGCTGGGCGCATCAAGAGAATGGAGACGGGTTTCGCCGGCCTTGAAGTTTACGGCTTCGCCAACGGCCTGAAACGGGCAGTGGAAAGCGGGAAGACGATTCTGGAAGACTATTCCAACGGCGCCATGCCTTTGCGTCTTTTGGCCGGTGCCCTTGGCATGCCTTTCATCCCGGCCAACTGCGGGTTTGGATCGGATCAGGAATATTGCTGCGCCGATCGCCCCGACGATTATCACAGCACCACGAAAATCCGCAAAATAAAGGATCCGTATAAAGGCAAGGACGTGTGGCTATTCGAGGCCCTTTCGCCCGAATTTGCCTCCATCCACGTCACCATGGCGGACATTCACGGCAACGCCATCATGCTGGGCACGGAATGGAGCCGCTACGAGCTTTCCCGCGCCGCCAAAAAGGTGGTTCTGCAGGCCGACTTCATCGTAGATACGGACTGTATGCGGCAATTCCCCAATCTGGTCAGAATCCCCGATGTGGTGGTGGACGGGGTGGTTTACTGGCCCTACGGCGCGTGGCCGGCCTGTTCCGTGGGCGTGTACGACTCGGATGAAAAGGCCATGAAGGATATGAACGCGGCCTTGAAGACGCAGGAAGGAACGGACGAGTATATCAAAAACTGGGTCAATTCTTACACCACGGTGCAGGATTGGATTAATGTGTTGGGCAAGGAAAGAATCGACTTGATTACCAACACTGTCACGAAGTTCTTGATGGATCCCTACCGCAAATGGATCAAATCCGATGACGAAATCCTGCGGCTCTTGGAGAGGAGGTAAACGCGATGGAATACAGCAGACAGGAAATGATGGCTATTGCCACAGGAAGAGAATTCAAAGACGGCGAACTGGCCATATTCGGAGTCGGCCTCAGTATGCTGGCGGGTTTCTGGGCGCAGAAAAATCATGCCCCCGATCTCGTTGCCTTTACCGAAGGTGGCGTATTCGGGTCCACGCCTGTGGGCGGCTTGCCCTGGGGCATTGAATGCACCCGTATTTCGGCCAACGCCACCAGTTTTACCAGCGCCGTGGACGCCTTGGGCTGCCTGGTCGCCTCGGGCCGGGTGGACAACGCCGTCATCGGGGCGGCGCAGATCGACAAATTCGGCAATGTCAACACCACGGGCATTTGGGACGAAGGCACCCAACCCTGGAAAGTCGGACGCGCCACCATACCCAAGGTGCGTTTGAACGGCAGCGGCGGGGCGCAGGAAATCGCCTGCGGGGCCAAAAAGTTCATCCTCATGGTCAACCATGAAAAGAAACGCTTTGCGGACAAGGTGGATTACATTTCTTCCCCGGGTTATCTGGGCGGCGGCAACGAACGGGAAAAATTCGGCTTTGTGGGCGGCGGTCCGGCCGCGGTGGTGACCACTCTGGGCATTCTGCGCCCGGACCCGGTGACCAAGGAATTTTTCCTGGATGCCTATTATCCTTTCTCCAGTGTTGAAGAAATCAAGGAAAACACCGGCTGGGATCTGAAAATCTCTCCCAATGTCAAGATGGTTCCGGAACCCACCGCTCAAGAATTGGCAAATCTCAGGGAAATTGACGTGACCGGTTCCCTGCGCAAAGTCTGAGGAGGCGCAAACATGACCACTACCACATTAACGCTCATAGGCGTTGCAATCTGGGTTTTCGGATATTTCGTCATCAGCGGATATCTGCAGAAGGTTTACTTCAAATATAAACCAGGCCGGAAGGTTCCGGCCGTGGAGCTGCGCGATGACGTGGATTTTTATCCGGCCAATCCCCTCATGCTTTTCGGGGATCACTGGGCTTCCATCGCCGGCGGCGCGCCTCTGGCCGGCGGCGCTACTGGCGCCATGTGGGGCTATCTGCCCGCCTTCCTGTACATCACGGTAGGCAACGTCTTCTTGGGATCTCCCCATGACTACGCCACCATGCACATCTCCATGCGCCGCCGGGGCGACACCATCGGCGCCATGATTGCCGGCTTGGTCAGTAAAAGAGCCGGGAAAATGGGCGTCTTTCTCGGCTGGTGCAGCATCGCCGCCTTCTGCGCCACTTTTCTAACTGCTCTGGGCAAGCTTTTCGAGGCCACGCCCCAATTGACCCTGCCCACTCTGGCCTTTACCTTCTGTGGCGTGGTCATGGGCTTTATGATCTACCGTTTCGGCTGGTCGGTGTTCGCGGCCACCGTCTTCGGGCTTGTCGTAGTATGCATATTCATCGTTCTGGGGCTGCACTACCCCATAAAACTGCCTTTCTATGCCTGGTTCGCCATTTTCACGGCCTACCCCGTCATCTCGGCCTCCATTCCGGCCTGGGTGCTCGTGGAGCCAAGGAACTGGCTTAACTTTTGCTTTATGTGCGTGGGCGCAACGGTGCTGCTTATCGGCTGCGTCGCGGGCAACCTGCCCATCCAACTGCCCACGGTCATTGTCCAAGGCATGAACGGTCCTCTCTGGCCCATGCTCTTCTTGACCATCTCCTGCGGGGCGCTCACCGGCATGCACGCATTCTGGACCACCGGCTATACCTCCAGACGCGTGCCGGATGAAAAATTCGTGCGCCGTATCGGCTACGGCCGCTTCGGTTTCGGCGGCGAGGTGCTGGAAGGTCTGACGGCTTTCGTGGCCTTGGCCTCGGCTGCGGTGCTGACTCTGGCGGTGTACACCGAGCATATCCGCAAGGGATGGATTTTCATCCTGCAAAACGGTTACGCCGAAATCGCCGGCAATGTCTTCACCTTTATCGCTCACGAGCACTGGCTGGTCTGGGGCGGTCTTCTGGGCAGCATCTTCATGATCACCACCCTGGAATCCGGCGCCAGAAACATGCGCATCTTCTCGATGGAACTGTACACCATGATGACCCAGAAGCCGATTGCCCCCAGCAATGCTCCGGCCAAATGGGGCGCCGCCAGCTTTTCTCTGCTCGCTACCGCCGCTCTCGCTCTCTCCGGCGCATGGTTCTACATCTGGGTTCTCTTTCCGGCCCTTTCCAGCTTGCTGGCGCTCATGTCCTTCATGACCGTCATCATCTGGCTGAAGCTGGTAAGCCGCCCTGTCGGCTACTGGTGGTTCGCCCTGCTCTTCACCACCTGTGTGGTGGCGGTGCCGGGAGCCGCATACTTGAGCTACACATATGTCGTCAAAGAAATGTACCACCTGTGCTGGATTCCGGCCGTGGCCATCGTACTCGTGATTTTCTTCTTCGTCGATTTCTGGAAGCGCTATTCCACCATGACTAAGGAAGAAATCAAGGCCGCCACTGCTGCGGAAGATGCATAACGGAGGGGAGGATTGTTTCAATGGAAAGCATATCGCTTACACAGGTGCAGGTTCTTTATCTGGAAGCCCTGCAAGACGGCCCCAAAGATACCGGCACCCTTATGAAAATAGTGCGCGATCGGTTGTCTGCGCTCAAAAGCGGCACCACTCCCGTGGGGGCGACGGCGCGGGCGCAAGGCGTGCTTGAGGAGTTGGAGAACTTTGAGTACATCGTCAAGACCAAATCAAGTCTGTTCGGAGGGAAGACATTCGGACTGACGGACAAAGGCAAAGAGGCCATAGCGGTGGAAAAAAAGTGAACTCCCTATGAACCGGAACGATTCCCTGAATGTCATCCACCGGCAGCTTTGCGCCCTGGAAGATACACTCCGGAGCCTGCATGCCGTACAGGAAAGAGGCGGCCGGCTGGGTGTTTCGCTTGCCGAGGCGCGGGCGGAACTGAACTGGCTGGCGAACAGCCTCAGGTCGGATGGGATTCAGTTCAGGGAAGATCCCGTGTTTCATCAGGAAGCGACCTTGAAACTCAATGCGCTGTCGGCCAGCTTCGAGACAATCGCAGGCAAGATCCGGCCGGAAGGCTTTACCCTGGCGAGCGAGCGCGCTCTCCCGGAGCTTTTCGGCCGCCTTGCCATGCGCCATCCCAGCTTCTGGAAGTTGTACGAGAGCGTGACCACCGTTTTCGGGATAGCCTGCATGATCACCGTCCCAGTGTTGATCAGCTGCTTTTGTGCGGGGATTTTGTCTTTTGCGTCTTTCGGCGTGGGAGGCATTTCCGGCGCCAACGGCATTGTCTTCCTGCTGGGCGTGTTCATGGGGCTGGGTCTTCACGAGTTCTCCCACGGCATGGTGTTGGCGAACAACGGAATACGCATCAGCAGGGTGGGATTGGTGGCCGGGGCCATAGCCGGCGGCTTTGTGGAAGCGGAAGAAGACGACTTTGCCCGGGCCGCTCCGGAAGTGCTTTTGCGCTTCAACGCGACGGGCATAGGTTGCAACAGCGCTACAGCCCTGATTATAGGGGCTGCGGGAATGCTTTGCTCCTCGGGTCTTCTGCTTATCCTGGCCTTGGGCAACCTGTTCTTTGGCGCCATCAATTCCCTGCCCGTCAGCCCTCTGGACGGAGGATGGGTGTATGAAGACCTGGTGAAGCGACATCTGCGCAGCGATACTGCAAAAACCGTTTTCCTTTCAGGAAGATTTGTCCTGTTTGCGCTTTGGCTCATCCTGTTCACCTGCTCGGTTTTCCAACAGCCTTGATTTTTATTACCAAAGGAGGTTTTTATGCAAAAAAAAGTCATGAACCTGAAAGATGCCGCGGGTCTCATCAAAGACGGGCAATTTTTGGGCATAGGCGGTAATGGATTGCATCGCAACCCTTCCGTTTTCTGCTTTGAGCTCGCCAGGCGCGGTCTGAAAGATCTGAAATTGGTCGCCGCCGCGCAAGGTCTCGCCTCGGACGCGATCTGCGCCGCTGACTCCGTCAAAGAAATCTATTTCGGCTTTTTCGGTTTTGAAAATGAATACGGTCTTGCGCCGGGCATGCGCAAAGGCTGCCAGGAAGGCAAGATCAAGCCTCTGGAAGGTCCGTGAACGGCCATCATTACGGCGCTGCGTGCCAGCGCCTCCGGTGTGCCTTACCAGACCATGGCCGGACTGTGGGGAAGCCAGCAGATTACCCAAATCCCCGAACTGTTCCGTGTAGTGGAAGATCCCTTTTCCGGCGGAAAAGTTGTTGCCGTCAAGGCTCTGCGCCCCGACTATGCGATTTTGCATGTGCAGGAAGCGGATGAATTCGGCAATGCCCGTATCAGCGGTCCGGATTATCAGGATATTCTGCTCACCCGCGCCTCGAATAAGACCATCCTCACGACTGAGAAGATCGTATCCACCGACAGCCTGAAAAAAGACCTCAAGTCCGTGACCATTCCGCATTTCCTTGTGGCCGCAGTGGTGGAACTGCCCGGCGGAGCAAAACCCTGCACCTGCTTTGACCTGTACGACACGGTTGACCCTGCCGGGATGAAGGCATACCAAGCGGCCGTCAAAGGCGGCACTGTTCAGGAATATATGGCAAACGCCGTCGATAACGCCGTGAAGGGAGGGGCATAATATGGAATACGGACATTCTGAAATGATGTGCGTGGCTCTGGCCCGCGAGATTAAACCCGGCAACACCGCTTTTCACGGGCTGGCCTCCCCTGTTCCCATGACCTCCATCAAGCTGGCCAAGGAATTGGGTACGGAATTCAATTATATATGCATTACCGGGGCTGTGGAACCAGGTCTCGGCCAGCCGGCCACCGTGGCCTCGACGCTTTCGCGGAATCAATGGAACGGCGGCACGGCCTACTTCGGCCTGGATGAAATCTTCGATCTTGCCGGGGCCGGCGGCGTGGATGTCGCCTTTTTGTCCCTCATCCAAATCAACCAGAAAGGCGAAATTAACATGTCCTATGTGGGCGGCTCTTGGGATCAGCCCAAACTCCGCCTGCCCGGCGGCGCCGGCAGCGCCTTCCTGACGCCGGTCTGCAAACGGACCACCATCTGGAAAACCAAGCAAGACAATCGCACGCTGGTGGATAAAGTGGATTTTGTCACTGCCGCCGCTGATCCGACCAAGGAATTCACCCTGGTCACCAACCTCTGCATATTCCGCATGAAAGGCGGATTGCTGCACCTTGATTCCATATTCCCCTACTCTTCCTTCCAGGAAGTGCAGGAAAACACCGGTTGGACCATCGCCGAAAAGGACGCTCCCTTTGCGGCGCCTCCCACCGAGAAAGAACTGGCCGCTCTGAACAAGGTTGACCCCAACAAGGTACGCCTTTTGGAATTCTGATTTATATACCCTTGCGCCCTGTCGCCCATTTGTCTGCATCCGGTTTGCCGGCGTGCAGACAAGTGGGCGCAGGGCTTCTGCGATACCCACCACAGTCAGATGCGGTCTGCACCCCGCGGCCGCGATGCGGGCATGCCGATTTCAAATCAAAAATGCGGCACGTTGGTTGATAATTTGAAATTACACTACCAGCAGGAGTGAGCGGCCATGGGTAAGAAAGTGATCATCGTGGGCGGCATGGCGGCCGGAGCCAGCGCCTCGGCCAGATTGCGCCGTTTGGACGAAAAGGCGGAAATCCTGCTTCTGGAGAAAGGAGAACACATCTCCTACGCCAGTTGCGGGCTCCCTTACTATGTAGGCGGGGTGATCGCGGACAGGCGCAAGCTCTTCGTGCAAACGCCCGAGGCCATGAAAACGCGCTTCAATCTGGATATCCGCACCGGCCACGAACTGACGGAAATCTCTCCGGAAAACAGGACGATCTCCGTCAGAGATCTTTCCGGCCATGTATATGAGGAACATTACGATTGCCTTCTGCTGTGCATGGGAACCATGCCCATCGTTCTGGATTGGTTGAAACCCGGACCAAACGTCTTTTCGGTGCGAAACGTAGCGGACAGCGATGCCTTGCGGGAGCTCGCCACAGTCCGGCGGATCCAAAGCGTCGCACTCATCGGAGGGGGCCCCATCGGCCTGGAAATGGCGGAAATATTCCAAGGCTTGCAGCTTGAAACGCATATCGTCGACCTGGCGGATCAGGTGCTGCCCGCCCTGGACCCGGATATGGCTGCCCATGTGCATCAGGAATTGCGCCGGCATAATGTGCGCCTGCACTTGGGCTCCAAGGCCGTGCGCGCGGAAGGCGGCCCGGAAGGAATACGAACACTTCATCTGGAAAACGGGGAATCCATTCAGGCGGATCTGTTCATCCTGGGGCTGGGACTCCGGCCGGCAAGCGATCCGGCCAGGCGCGCGGGGTTGAAAATAGGCGCCACGGGAGGGATTGTAACCGATGAATATCTGCGCAGCTCCGACCCGTTCATTTATGCCGCAGGGGACGTGATCCAGGCGAAAAACTTCGTCTCCGGCGGCGAATACCAATTTTCCTCAGCGGTGGCGGCAACCCGGCAGGGCTGGATTGCCGCAGGCAATATCCACGGCCTGAACCTTCCCTATAAGGGCGCCCAGAGCACTTTCATCGCCAAAGCCTTCACGCAGACCGCGGCGGCCACGGGCTTGAACGAAAAAACCCTTCGCGCCGGCGGATTCCCCCATGTGAGCATCCACCTCTCTCCCTCATCGCACGCCAGCTATTATCCGGGAGCCTCGGCCCTGAACCTGAAAGTGATTTTCGACCCCCGTGACGGGCGTCTGCTGGGAGCGCAAGGCGTAGGCGCGGCAGGGGTGGACAAAAGAATGGATGTTCTTTCCACAGCCCTGCGCGCGGGCCTCAACGTCTTTGAACTTCAGGATCTGGAGCTGGCCTACGCCCCGCCCTATTCCACAGCCAAGGATCCGGTCAATTTGGCCGGATATATCGCCGGCAATGCCGTTCTCGGCCTGACGGAGGTAACCCACTGGGCTCCGGCCCTTTCCGGAGCCGGAGAAAATGGCGCTTTGCTTCTGGATGTGCGCACCGACAAGGAATTTTCCGCCGGATCCGTCCCCGGAGCATACCATATTGCTCTCGATCAACTGCGCGAACGCTGTTCGGAACTGCCTGCCGGACGCGAAATTTTCGTGTATTGCCTGAGCGGTCTGCGCAGTTATGTGGCGATTCGCATTCTGGCGCAACGGGGTTTCAGGGTAAAAAACATCAGCGGCGGCTACCTTTTGTATCAGGTTCTGACGCAAGACGGCCGCCTGTCTTGCTAACTCGTATTCTTGACATAAACCTTAAGAATTTCACCTAGATACAAAGTGTGAAAATCATCGGCGTCGTAAAATTGCTCGCTGAGGTCGCTGGTCGTAAAACCATCCGCGCTCAGGGGGGCTTGGTACAGCTTTTTACAAATCAAAATGAGGGAAGCTTGCTTAAAAGACACCGTGCCATCAACCGAATACGGTGTCAGCCGGACCGTATCCCATCCGCATTTTGCAAGGATTTGACCCATGAGAAAAGAGAAAGGGGAGCAAAAACATTTTGGAGGCGGACCAGGTTCCTTCCCGCCCAATGCCAGAGCCTCTGTGTACTTTGGGCTGAAAAAGGAGAAAGCGAAACGGTCAGCCCCATCCACGAGTTTTTTGGTTGCGCTTTGCGGACGCAAATAGGCCGTGGCTACGAACCTGTCCCATAGCCACCCCAAAGCGCCCCAACTGGCTGTGGTGGCATTGTAGGGGAATCTTCCCCCTTCCTTTATGTTCCCCGCACTGACAAGCACATGGCCCACTGTTGCACCGATAAAGGGATTTCCAGGCAATTCCTCTACGCTGATTTCCCTGAACATCACACCCTCCTGAACGCCTTTGGGCATTCTTTGTCGACAATCTCAAGGAAGCTTCATTCTGAAGCCGCTTTGACCAGGATTTTGACTACCTCGCCCATGTACATGCTATGAAAATTTTTTTCCGGGTAGAAATCCCGCATCAGGTCCGGGATGGCGAATCCGGCGCCGGAAATGGGCATGTGGTAAAGTTTTCTACAAATCAGGATCAGATCCGCCTGCTCAAAAGCCGCCACGTCTTCAGCAAGATATGGGGTCAAACCGGCCTCACCCGCCGCATTCATATCCCCGCCGAGCTTATCGGCATCCGTCGCCGGACCGCCATGCCCCTGGGTAAAGAAGGAAAGGGCGTACCGCCCGGCTTTATCCGCGACCGTTTTAGTCCCGCTTGACCGGCGCAGATACACCGTGGCCACGGTTCTGTCCCAGAGTTGCCCCAAAGAGCCCCAACTGGCCGCGACAAAATTGAAGTTTCCGCCGCTTCCCGCGCTGACGAGCATATACCCTCTGCCTGCGCCGGTGAAAATATCTTCGGGCAGCTCCTCCACACCTATTTCTCTGAACATCGAGTCCTCCTGGATCATCATGCAGGGTGCGCTTGAGCAGGCTTTTCCGTCGCAACGCGGCGTTTGCAAAGGCCAACTAATCGCTCACAAACAGTCGACATGAAAACTTCTTTGTGGCACAGTGCAAGACGCTCATCACAAGCATGCGGGGCGCCTATGCAGGCTGATCGCTCCCGACAGATTGCGTATTTTTAAAATCATAGCCGCGATCGGAGCGAAGGGCAAGCTGTTTCCCGGCGCGCGCGTCTGCAAATCAGGCAAGGGCTCAAAAACGGACTGCACGTGATTGAAATCACCCTGCCTCGGGACTTCAAGATCGGCAAAGAGCCCGTAAATTCCACGAGGAAAGACCGGCGTGAATATTCTGGCACACATTGAATCCGGCGGCACGCTTTCGACCCGTTACATCTACGCCACACCCGGCGATGGGACTTGCCCGGTATTGTCGCCAGCTTCGATACCGCCGGCGGGGATAGGCATATGCCTGTTGTAATGGGCACAGCCGGGCACATTGATCACGGCAAGACAAGCCTGATTCGCGCTCTTACAGGCACGGACTGCGACCGCCTTGAAGAGGAAAAGCGCCGGGGAATTACCATTGAACTGGGTTTTGCCCAGATGCTCCTGCCGGGAGGAAGAACTCTCTCGATTGTCGACGTCCCCGGACACGAAAAATTCGTGAGGGCCATGGTGGCCGGAGCTACCGGCGTGGATTTCGTTCTGCTGGCTGTGGCCGCCACCGAAGGAGTCATGCCCCAGACCCGCGAGCACTTGGAAATATGCAAATTGCTCGGAATCCGGGCCGGAATCGTGGCCCTTACCAAGATCGACGCCGTGGACGAAGAAATGGCCGCCTTGGCCGCTGAAGATGTCGCCTGCCTTCTTGAAGGAAGCCCCCTGGAACATGCGGCGGTAATTCCCGTTTCCGCCCGGACAGGGCAAGGCCTCGACACGCTTGTACAAGGCCTTGCCGATCTGGAATCATCCTTCGTTCCCACCCGTTCGCAAGACCTTTTCCGGCTTCCGATCGACCGCGTGTTCACCCTGCGAGGCAGCGGAACCGTCGTTACCGGGACCATGATCGCCGGTTCGGTCAGCGTGGGCGACATTGTCGAACTGTATCCGTCTGGCCGGCGCAGCAAGGTGCGCGCCCTGCAAAGCCACGGCACAACAGTGCAAACGGCCGTGGCCGGACGGCGGACGGCCGTGAATATTCCGGATCTGGAGGTTCATGATATCGGCAGGGGCGATGTCGTCAGCTTTCCGGGCACTCTTTTCCCTTCCCGCCGTTGGGTGCTGGAACTGGCCTGCCTGGCCTCCTCTCCGCGCGCTTTGCGCCACAGGGCGGAAGTTCACTTCCATCACGGGACGCGAGAATTGCCGGCCCGCCTCTATTTCGTTGACCGCGACAAGCTCCAGCCTGGAGAAATTTGCCTGGCTGAAGCGCGCTTCGCGGAACCGGTCGCCGGAGTGTTCGGCGACCGCTGCGTGATCCGTTCATTTTCACCCCTGCGCACGGTGGCGGGAGGCGTTGTGCTAAACCCGGTTGGAACGGTTGGCGCGGGCATCCGTCGCCGAGGCCAGGGTTTTGCCGACTACTGCCGGCGGTTTGCGCCTCTGGCCGAAGAAGCTTCGGCTCCGGCGGCTCAGGCCGGGGTTGAAAAACGCGTCCTCACTCAGTTGCAGTGTACGGAAGGAGCTGAAAATGGCCTGCCCTTTGAACTGCTGCGGGTGCTCGCCAATCTTGACGCGAATGCTTTGGAAAAAGTTCTGGCCGCCTTATCCGGAGATCGCAAGATTTCCTGCTTCGACAAGAATCTGCGCCTCTACGTCACTGACAGCCGCCTGGAAGAACTCGCCGCATCCTGTATGACTTTTGTCAGCGACTATCATGCGCGCAATAATGCCATGCAGGGAGTGAAGCGCAGTGAGCTTGTTTCAGGCTGGGGCAAAGCCAGGGCGCCGAAATTGTCGCATTGCGTTATCGAACGGCTGCTCAAGCAGGGCAGACTGTCCATGGAAGGCGAATACCTGCGCCTGCCGGATCATTCGGCTGCTTTCAGCGGCAAGGATGCCCCTCTGGGCGAAGCCATCCTCTCCGCGCACCGGCAGGCCGGGATGACTCCGCCCAATATCGCCGAATTGCTGGAAAGCCTCAAGATCAGCAAAAAAGAAGCCGCTCCCATTCTGGCTGCCTTGCGTGACGCCGGAAAGCTCGTGCGTGTGGATGAGGGAATCTGGTATGCGGCGGAACATTTGAAAACAGCCGAGGAAATTGTTATAAGTTGGTTCGCAGGCCATGACACCCTGGATTTGGCGGATTTCAAATCCGTGACCGGCCTATCCCGCAAGTACATGCTGGCGCTTCTGGAATATTTTGACTCCAGAAATTTGACCATGCGCAATGGCGATGTGCGGGTGCTGCGTAAATAAGCATGAGGAAGCGTTTCGTCGCCGGTGCGGCGCCTGGTCTTCAAAACCAGTGGACGGCAGAAATGTCGTTTGTAGGTTCGACTCCTATACGCTTCCGCCAAGTAGAATTCAGAGAAGTCCGCCAAGGTTCAAAAAGCCTTGGCGGACTTGGTTTTTATGGCTGATAGCTGTTCGGTGATATTCGCTAAAGTTTGTTGACATACCCCTGAAGATGCGCCAGCCGCACACTGTCCCTCTTGATCGGCAAGTGGTGAAGCTGTTGGAGGCGCTACGCGAGCAGACTATCTGGATGAATTGCGGACACTTGGTTGATGGGCGGCAGTGGCAGACTGTACTTGTTAATCTCCAAAAATGGGTGACAACCTGGCCATAACTTCGCTCATTATGTCTTGAGGCAAACTTTCAAGCCATCTGCCTGCGCGAGCTGAAATATCCAGGGCGCGGGGCTGCTCGCAACGAACCACCCCTTTCGTCTTGGTGCCGCAATCCGCCAGCGACACTGCAAACCCCTTTGTACGAGCAAAATTTCCCTTGCTGGTTATGGGCAAAACTACAGGGACATTGGTTAGTCTATTAAAGGGCTCCGGTGACACGACCAGTACTGGGCGTTTGCCGCTCTGTTCATGCCCTTGCGTTGGCTCAAGTGAAACAAGGTAAATATCGCCCCGCTGCATCAGATTAGTTCCTGGCCGATAGCTGGGGATGTTACCCAAGTTTGATCCTCGTCTGAAACAGCAGCCCTGCGATCACATTGAGCCAAAAGCTCATCCAGGGTGTAGTTTTTTTTCTTGGCCGGCGTCATTACCAGACTGTCATCGGCTACGGCTAACCTTACCGCAGATCCTGCCCGAAGCTGCAGCATGTCCAATATAGCGGTGGGAACGGCCAACATCACCGAACCTCCGACTTTTCTCAGATTACTGGTGTACATAACCTCTCCTCAGTTGCAAATTATATTTTTGTATAACTTTGGTTTCAAAAGTTGACAAGCTGGCGGCGCGAAAAAGGATGGATGAGCTGCGATTGTCTGTCCGGATATGTTTCTCCCGCACGCGCTGAGCCAACAGGGATTATTTGAATAATCCCTACCCATGGCTATTTTTTTCTTCAAAACGTAGCCTCCGCAACATACACGTGCCCTTGCCTCTGATATTCCGGAATTGAGAGCTGGGCGGAGAGAAGGCCGCCCATTGCACCCGCGCTCTCAAGCCCCCCTGGAGTGGACACCAGGGGGGCTTTATTTAAAGGGTAAGGTCAAAAGTGAGAGTGATCCTGCCTATGGGGCAGCGTTGAATTTTAGGGGTAGTCTAAATACGCAAACAGGTAATATCGAATATATACAGCATATTATAGCATATATTCGACTCCTATACGCTATAAAATAATGACTTTGTCCGCTACTTGCATGCTTGTGACCACATCCAGCATGTTCGTAGTCTGGCCTACGGCCTTTCGGGCCAGCAGTTCGAAAAAGTCGAGACAGGCGCCGCAGACCAGGATATCGGTGCCTGATTGTTCCAAGTTGCGCAACTCGTCGATGACCGGGCTGTTTTCAGCGGCAAGCGTCACGCCGCCGTTCAACAGCACAAGCCGCCAGAGTGTTTTTCCAAATTCCGGCAGCGTGGCAAGAAAGTTTTTCATGAGCTTGCCGCCAAGCGCGTCGTCCCCGGAACCAAAGACCGGCGAAGCAAGCAAAACCAGAACTTTGTCGTTGTTTTCAGAGGCGTTGCCGGCCTTCTTTCGCGCGACGGCGGAATCGGGCGCTTTGCAGGATGCGGCGTCCCCCTCCCGTAAAGCGGCAATGCGCCACAGGCCTGGCTCTGCCGTGCTCGTTGCGGCGTAGCCCTGCGAGGCGAGAAAGCGGCTGACGTTTTCCAAGGCAGGTTCGTTATCGACGATCACCAAGATGCGCTCCGGAGACGATTCTTCCAGCAGGCGCTTTAGCCTGATGATGGGTTGCGGACAGGGCATGGTGCGGCAGTCGACGGTGATGGCATCCACAGGCGTGTCTCCTGGGAAAAGGTTAAGCTAGGACGCTGCGCAAGGCGGCCGCGACTAGGGAGAATTCTTCATTCCGCAGCGTGCGGGGGTCAAAGCACAGGGCATCGTTTTCAACACGCGCCAACACGGGCGGATCGACGTGAAGCAGCGCCTTTTGCAAAGCGTTGGGCGTAAAATCGGCTGATGTGACGCATACCAATCGCGTCGGCAGGTCGCTTTCCGGAAAAGTTCCTCCACCGGCGCGAGAATCGCCCCTGCCCACCGTGATGCCGATATTTTCCCCGCCTTCCGGCAAGGACGCTTTCAACACGGCAGCCAATGCATCCGCCTTGCCCTGCAACTGCTGTTCATCCATGCACAGCATGTGCAGGGTGGGTATGTGGCGTCTGGCCAGTTCGGGATCAAGATGGAGGCGCAGGGTAGATTCCAGCGCGGCCAATGTCAGCTTGTCGATGCGCAGAGCCCGGTTCAGAGGATTTTTCTTGATGCGGTCGATATATTCGGCCTTACCCGCGATAATGCCAGCCTGCGGGCCGCCCAACACTTTGTCGCCGCTAAAAGTCACCACGTCCACGCCGTCCTTGAGCACTTTGCCGACCGTAGGTTCGTCCGAAAGATGGGGCATGCCCGGATCGGCAAGGATGCCGCTGCCCAAATCCTCCAGCAGAGGCAAGCCTTTTTCGCGGGCAAGAGCGGCTATATCCCGACGAGGCACGGCTTTGGTGAAGCCGACGATTCGATAATTGGAAGTATGCACCTTCAGCAGGGCGGCCGTCCTCTCGCAGATCGCGGAAACATAATCTTCAAGGTGTGTGCGGTTGGTTGTTCCGACCTCGCGCAGGATGCAGCCGCTTTTTTCCATGACCGTCGGAATCCGGAAACCGCCGCCGATTTCCACGAGTTCGCCACGGGAGATAACCACCTCACGGTCTCTGCATAGGGTGTCGAGCATCAGCAGGACAGCGGCGGCATTGTTGTTGACCACCAGCGCGGCATCGGCCCCGGTCAGACGGCAGATAAGTTCCTCGACGTGACTGTAACGGCTGCCTCGTTCGCCGGTTTCCAGGTCGAATTCCAGGTTTGCATAGTGCCGTGCCGCTTCGCAAACGGCTTCCGCCGCTTTTTCCGCCAACAGGCTGCGGCCAAGATTGGTATGGAGCACCACACCTGTGGCATTCAACACGCGCCTGAAATGCGGCGCACAGATTTTTGCCGTGTGGCGGATGGTTTGCGGCAGCAAGACCGCCAGGGAAAGTTCGGCCGGATTTTTTATGCGCCCCTGGCGGATTGACGCCCGGCAACGGTCAAGAAAATCATTTATGCCATCGCGCAGCAGAGGGCGCGGCACATCCGCCAGCAACGAAGCGCACAGCGCGGTCGTGTCGGGATCGTCCCGCAACGGCAGGCAAAGAGCATCAAGTACGGCAGCCATGGAAGGCAGGGCCCGGAGCAGAACGCTGGTCTGCTCGCTTGTCTTTTGTTCGGAAGGTATGGTTTTTTTCATACGATATGCAGTCTGGGACCACCGGATGGCGGCAATACGGAACCGATGACATGTGCCTCGTCCGCGCTGTCCGAGAGCAGATTGCGGGCTGCTGCCACCTGGTTCGGCATCAGGGCCAGCACGATGCCGCCCGAAGTTTGGGCGTCAAAGGCTATATCCACAAGCAACGGGTCAACTCCTGGCGCAACGAGTGTTTCAGGCTTGCGGAAACGCTTGTTCGCGTGGCTGCCTGCAGGCAGCAAGCCCACAGAGGCCATTTCGTGGACTCTGGGCAGCACGGGCAAGGCCTTTGCTTCAATGCGGATGTCGACGCGGGAGGCCTCGGCCATCTCCAACAGATGGCCGCCAAGGCCGAAACCGGTGATGTCCGTGGCGGCGGTCAAACCCAGTTCGCGGATAACCCTGGCTGGTCCGGCGTTCAACTTGGACGCCGTGCGGATCACATCTTGCTCCATGGCCTCCGCGCCCTCCCAGGCCACTTTGACAGCCGTTGCCAGGATGCCTGTGCCCAGCGATTTGGTGAGCATCAACACCTGCCCTGGCCGCAAATTGGTGTTGGCGGCGAAAGATTCCGGGTTCACGATACCGGTCACGGCCAGACCGTATTTTATCTCCGTATCGCCGATGCTGTGCCCACCTGCCAGAACGGCTCCCGCTTCGGCCGCTTTGGCCGCGCCGCCAGCCAAGATCTCTTCCAGAATCTCAAAAGGATAGCCGTTTACCGGAAAGCAGACAATGTTCATGACACACCACGGCTCGCCGCCCATGGCATAGACGTCCGAGATGGCGTTGGCGGCGGCAATCTGGCCAAACGCATAGGGGTCGTTGACCAAGGGGGTAAAAAAATCGATGGTCTGGACCAGGGCTTTGCCGGAGGGCATCCGGACTATGGCGGCATCTTCATTGCTGCGCGCCGATGTGAGAAGGCGTTTCCGGGCGAGAGGGTCGGCGGGCAGCGAATTGAGCAGACCCGCAAGAATGCCGGCCGGTATTTTCGCCGCACAGCCGGAGGCGTGGCTTTTGTCCATAAGCCGGAATGAGGATGGTCGGCGTAAAGCGGTATCGCGCATGGTATTATTCGTCTCTGGCGGCCTTGGAGCGCTGTGCGAATGTTCACAGTCTCCGAAGCTTATATATTTTTGTCCGGCTTCCCTGCATGCCAAGAAAATTCTGCCGCGCTCATCCTAGCACACCTTTCTGTCAAACGCTACTTTTCCGGATGAATGTAGCGCCTCAGTCTGAGCAATGCCGAAAATGCCCCAGTTTGCCGTTTCTGAGTACTCCTTCGCTGGAGCATTAACTTTTCAATGGTATACTTCAAGGGGTAGGGCCAGCACAACTTGCATTATTTGTCATTGAAAAAGTTAAACTCTGAGAGAAAGGGCTGGCTTGACTTTTGCACCCGGACAAGGCAAAAATTTTGAATAACGGATGGTTTCCGCCCCGCCTCCCGGCCGGCGCAGGCCGCCCTAGCTCATTTGGTAGAGCAGCTGATTCGTAATCAGCAGGTGGCGAGTTCAAATCTCGCGGGCGGCTCCATAAAAATCAGGAGTTTATGTGAAAAAATAGCACATAAACTCCTTCTTTTTTCTCAAAATCAGGGTAGCAATAGGGTAGCAAAATGTCCGTGACCGGAAACCGTTGCGGGCATTGCCCTAACAGGCCATCACTCACTCCGGCCCGACCTATCCGAAAAGGCGTTGGAGGCTTGCCCCGCTTGCTTTCCCTGGCAGCGGAGCGGGCAAAAGAATGGTATCGCCATCCACAAAAATGCCACGTTCTTAATAAAGGCAATCGACGGACACGATCCGAGCGCCGGGAAGCCTATCAGATTATCATTGAAACCATGCTTTCCTTTCTGGACTTGGCTTCCCTGTGCCTTGGAACCCCCACCCTGGATAACGGCTTTGTGGACGTGGACATGAACGCCCTTGTGTCCGCGTCAGGCATGAGTCAGCGCCGTTGTGAGCGGGCCATTGCCGATCTCAAGGAGGCCGGACTGGTGGAAGTCAGGCAGCCGCGCAAAATCAATGAGCATGGGGATTATGTGGGCTTGCGGGCCATCCGGGTAATACGGGAAGCGTTCTTTGAATTTCTCAACCTTGGCCCCATGCTCAAACAGGAGCGCGTCAGGGCCACGGAGAGATTGCGCCGTAAGGCCATGCGGGCGAACCGAAAATTGACGGATCTGATGCGCCGCGTTTCCCAAGGTTTGAAGGGGGCTTTCCGGCGTTCTCCGTATTCACGGCAAGCGCAGGAACGGCGAGATGCTGATGCACTGCGCTGGAATATGGCTTGCGCCAAATACTTGATAGCCGGGCTTACTGGCGATGAAGCACGACGACGAGTAAACGCTGAACTTGGCTTTCTATCCGATTACAGCCCAGGACGCGCATAATGCGCCAAGGCCCGCCTATTGGCTTTATCCGTTTTATAGGCCGTTTCCGGCCATTTTCAGCACAATAAAAATGCCTTTCCCCCTCAAAACGGCTTGGCGGGATCGCCCGACCAGCCTTTCACCCTGCTTTCAATAAAATAGGTGTCGCATAGTTGGCCCTTTGGTGTCGCCCATAAATCAAGAGGCAAAAATAAAAAGCAGAAATCGGAAGGAAGCCAGATTGATCGGATATATCCAGCCCAGGCCAAAGCTCATGCTGAAAATCAAAGCAAGACGCGCCTTACGGCGCGGCCATGAATAGGAAAAGGCAGCAGCAGCGGCGTTTGTGCATATATAAGGACACTTTGAGATATATAAGGAAATTTTAAGGCATATAGATACAGCATAGAGATACTTATGGATACTTTGAGGCAGTTAAGGACAGGGAGAGATAGATAAGGATATATAAGGAAACGTAAGGATATTATGTCCTTAAATGTATCTACCGCTCTTTATCTGTGTTAAAATATGCTTTGTTTCGAGGGCAGGACAGATGAAGTAGGCCCACGCCTCTTCATGTCCTGCCCTGCGGGGCGGCTTATTCGCGTTCCGCTCAACGCAAAGCAAGGGGAAAATACATGAAGAGCATCATTGCGCTGGCGCTGGTAATGGCCTTTCTCACTGATCCAGTGATGGCCGAGGACGCGCCGCCCGCCTTGCTGGAAGCCATTGCCCGGCAGGAGTCGGGGAAAAATCCCCTTGCCGTCAATGTTGCGGGCAAAGATCACTACCCTGCCAGCAAGGAGGAAGCCATACAGATTATCCGGCAGGCCCAAGCGGAGGAGAAATCATTTGATGTTGGGCTGTTCCAGGTCAATTCCTGGTGGATTGAGCGGTATCGCATCCCGCCCGAATCCCTGCTTGACCCGGCCATCAATCGGCAATGGGGCGTGTTCATTCTTGAACAGGAAATCGCCCGGCACGGCCTAAATTGGAAGGCCGTGGGCAAATACCATTCCCCGGATAGAGAGCGCGGCAGGCGTTATGCCTGGAAAATATATTGGCATTATGCAGGCATGGCCGAAAGCAAGGAGGCTGGCAATGGCAAAGCGGTACATGGTCATAAAAACATATCTGTCACCGGAGGAATACAACGCTATTCTGGCATCAGCCCGCAGGGCAAGGTTATCACTTTCGACGTTCAGCAAACGGGTATGCCTTGGCACTCCGGTTCCAAGCCTGGAGCATCAGGAGGCCCGGCTGGAACTGCGAAGGATGAAAGGTGATCTCGGCAGGCTTGGCGGACTGGTCAAACAGGCGCTTGCCGAAGGCGCGGACAGGGGGCTTGTCCACAAGCTCTTGCATGAACTGGACGCCCGGCAGCGGGAACTGGCGGCAGCCATAGGCCGGATATGATCAGTAAGCGCATCGGCATTGCACCGAAAAATGACAACTATGCCCGCCTTGCCCGTTATATTGCGGCAGCCGGAAATGAGGGCGAAAAATTGCTTACGAACTGGAGCGCCGGTTGCGCGGAGGAAGACTATGCCAAAGGCATTGCGGAGGTTGTAGAAACCCAGGATTTGAACATCAGAGCGGCCCATTGCAAAACCTATCACCTGATCGTCAGTTTAAGGCCGGAGGACGAGGCAAGGTTGACGCCGGAGGCGTTCAGGGACATTGAAGGGCGTTTTGCCGTGGTTTTGGAGCTTTCAGAACATCAGCGCCATTGCGCCGTGCATAAAAACACCGGCAATTTACATTTGCATATCGCCTACAATCTGATCCACCCGGAACGGCTTACCATGCGGGAACCGTTTCAGGATTATCGCAAGCGGGATCGCCTTTGCCGGGAACTGGAACGAGAATACGGCCTTGCTGTAGACAGGGGCCAGGAGCCAGAACCAAAACGCCTTTCCCTTGGCGACAGAGCCGCCCAGGCCGAAGCACACAGCGGCCAGGAATCCTTTGAAACCTACGCCAAACGGCATACGGGAGAAATCCTTGCCGCCGTGGACGCGGCAAAGGACTGGCAGACGCTTCACACGTCCTTGGCGCGTTTTGGCATGGAAATCAAGCCCCACGGCAACGGGCTTGTCGTCAAAGACCGGCACGGCAAACAGGCGGTCAAAGCCAGCGCCGTTGACCGTTCTTTATCCATGAAAAAATTGGAGGCCCGTTTTGGCCCGTACAGCCCGGCGCATGGGTTGGAGCAGATTCAGGCACAAAGCCGCTATCAGGCCGAGCCTTTGCACCGCGCCTCGGAGCGCGGAAACCTGTTTGCCGAATACCGACAGGGCATTGAAGAACGCAAAGCCCGACTCCAGGCCGTCAAAGACCGGGAAGACGCGGCGCTTGCCGCCATCCGCGAACAATGGGCGGCCAAGCGCAAAGAGATTGAAGGCATGGGCATTGCCAAGAAAAACCGGCGCAATCTTCTGTCCATAGCCCGTAAGCATGAAGCCGAGGCCATAGCCAGGGCCAAACTTGAGCAGACGCCGGAGCGCGAGGCCGTGCGGCGGGATATTCCTTTCACATCTTGGAACGGCTTTTTGCAGCACAAGGCGGAACATGGCAGCGATGTTGCCCTTGCCGTGCTGCGTTCCAAGCAGGAAAGCGTTGCCGAGGAAAGAGAGGCCGCGCCGGTAAAAGACTGGTCGCAACACGGTAGAGAGCAATTTGCCAGCACCAAGGCGGAATACGCGGCCAAGGAACGCGCCGCCCTGGAACGGGAAGGCGTGAGCGGCAAGGCCAAAAAACGCCTGTTGGCCGTATTGCGGATGGAGCGCCTTGCCACGGAAGGTTCGCTTGCCGGATTTCAGCACAGGGTTGACCGCAAAGGCGCGGTCATTTTCACTCTGCCGGGCGGCGGCGTGATCCGCGACGAAGGGAGGGAGCTTTTCTTTTCCGCCAGGGATGAAACGGCCCGGCGTGTCGCCCTTGCCTATGCTCAAAAAAAATGGGGCCGGGGCGTCATTTTGGAAGGAAACCGCATCATGCGGGAGCAGAAGCGGGAACAGTCATTGGATAGGGAGAAGGAGCAGCGCCGGGGCATGGAACGCTAAACGGAAAAATGCCCGCCATAGCGGCGGGCACGGTAAAAGGATTATGTAATCAGCGAATGCGGGCCAGTGCCAGGAAAGTCTGTATGGCGTCCCGCACCGCCATAGCCGCATGAGCAAGCGAAGAAGCGCGGGCATCCGGCATGGCGGGAACCTTGCGTATCTTTTCTTCACACAGAGAAAGCATGAGGGCGGTCAGGTCGTTGGCCCTGCGCTCCAGTTCATCAATGCCAGGGGCTTGATCACGATCTTGAGTATCCATATTCCTTACTCCTTATGGAGTCTGGACGGATCACACGGAGCGCCCCATGCCTTCCATAAACGCCGCATCTCCTTGTTGCGACGGGTTTATTGCTCCGGCACAGACACAATGCCCGTACCGGCCCCCATGCGCCGGGCGTCAAAAGGAAGCGCGGCGCGATCCGCCGTTGCCGACGCCGCGCCGCGCATGAAGGAATGGCGGTTGTTGATCAAATTTAAATTTTCCCCGAAGATTCTCGGTCACGCCTTACTTTTTACACTCGCACTGAACGTACCCCTGCACTATTTGCTGCCAATCGCCCAACACGTCATGCGTCCAGCAATCGTCTGCTCCGGCAGCTTCTCGCATGACCAATGCCAATATGTAAGACAACTCCGGTATAGTAGCCCCGGCATCGAGAGCGCCTTTAAAATGCTTGAGTACACAGGGCTTTGACCGAGCTTTAATGGAAAGGGCAAAGCATATGAATTGATAGGCCTTCTCATCGATTGTTCTCTTTTTTTGATATAGAGCATCAATCTCATCAAATTTATTTATAAATTCAGGGAAACATTCGGCCAGCATTCTCATAATTGACCTCCAAGGTTGTATTTGTCAGAAATTCTAGCTGCAACACCCACCAGGGGGAGCGGAGGGGGCAGAATCAACGGAGTTAAGTTTGTCTGCCGTTTCGTAAATCTTTTTATTTGGAACTTCTTTAACCATCTTTGCCATATCAATGGCTTCTCGCATTTCTTCTTCATTGTATCCGAGTTCTTTACATTTTTTGTAATGATATTGAAGACATGGAATGCAATTCCCGCCTATGGACGCTCCAATCGCCACCATTTCTTTTTCTTTTTCAGATAAAGCCATAATGCACCTCATTGGCTATATTTTTTGCATTAGACGATGCGGCCCCGCCCCCCCCCCGCTCGGCTTCAGGGAAAGCTCCTTCCACTTCCCAATAGCCCTTCAAGTGTAATTCTTCCTCCCACTGCACGCCGACCAAGGCGACTGCCTGACCGGATATGCGGCTCGTAGCCAGCACTTTGGGCGCTACTATGGCGATATTCACCCGATATCCAATACCGTCAATGGCCTTGAGCGCCGCATCCAAACGGATTGGCTGCTCATCCAAGGTCACATCGCCGAGAGAATATCCACCATAACTGATCTTCAATGTCTCATGCCTGGGCGTAACCAAAATGTTTGCCCCAAAGCTGATCATCTTCTTTTCCAAGTTGTCGGCAACTAAAGTGGATACTTGGTACAGCCCTGACATGGAAGCAAGACCAATGGTAAAAATTGCCGCGAGTAACATGGCACGTAGCCACTTGCCCCTTATATGCCGAAGCGGCAGAGTAAAAATTGTCATCGGAGGTTCTCCGGGAAGTAGCCTATTCCTTCTTGCATCAACTCTTGTGCTGCAATAACTACAGAATTACCATCCACCGTGTACTGAAAAGGATGCGGGTTACAACCGCCTTTCATAAGCCCTATCCTGTTCAGTGCGAACTTTTGTCCGCAATTTATACACAGCATGAAGCCATCATCTGTCAGCTTGTAGCCTTTTCCCGCTCTCCAGCATTGTTCGCAGGCATCAATAGCTGTTCTGAGGGTTCCTTGTTTATCCCGTACAACAAAAAATTTTATTACTTTGCCATCCTCACGATAGCGATAGTGCCATGCCTGTGCTTTATCCAATTTGGAAGCATCGATTATGATTTTACCGTCTTTTGCGGTAACGTCTTCCACCCCCGTGCCAAAAAAGGCGGCATTTGCTTGAGAAGCAAAGAGGATTGTTCCAAGCATAAGTATAAGCGATACAAGGCGCATTACATCCTCCAGAAAGAATGATTTATTGGTTGGTGCGTGCAACACTAGGGATGGTTTTGCCGCTTGTCTAACACCGCCTTGGAGCCAGTATGGCAAGGAGCGCAGTCCATACAGGCGTAGCCCTGATGCCAGAAACCCGCATGCGCAACCGCTGCGACCTCAACCGGGTCGAGTTTCTGAGGCTTCCAGGAAAAATCGCCGCCGTTTTGTGCAAAGCGTTCGCCAAGTTGCCCAGCGGCAGGCGCAGGCGTTTGGTCTCCCTCCGGCGCAGTTACGGCTGTCGCTGGTACGACCTCCAAGCTGGCGATTGCTCCACCAGCTATGACGCCACCAATCAAACCCAAGGCGGTTCGTCTGCGATACTGCTGCATAGAGTACACCCTGTTTACTCAGATTAAAATGTCATTAAAAAATAGAAGCCGACAGTCAGCAGGAGGCCGCCAGCAATCCATCTCATAATTGTATCTGCATTCTTTGGTAAAAAGCGGTCTTTGCCCAAAGTCACGCCAAATAAAATGGCTCCAAGCGGCAAACTGAACCCAATGGCGAACATGCCAAGCAAGAGGGCTGCCTGAAAGACCTCCCCTTGGAGCACGGCAACTCCGATCACGCCAAAGATGACTGGATTACAACATAGAGAACTGACAACAACCAGCCCTCCAAGCACAAAACCGGTCAAGATTACTCCTGACGACGCGCCAAGCCAATGCTTTATGCTATCGAATTGCCCTAAAGATACCCTAAAAGGCAGGACTCGCAACGTAGCCAAGCCAAAAAAGATGAGTACAACACCAGCAAAAATCTTCCAGTATCGGCCTAGGTTGGCATTTCCGACTTGCCCCACAAATCCCGCAACCCCTCCAATTATTATGAGAGCAACGATTGTGCCGAAAGAGAAGAACAACGCCTTCTTAAAAGCCAGACTTCTTCCCACATTTTCTTGAGCGCCTGTATAGCCGATCAGCACCCCCAAAGCCGGCAATGTACAGCATGCACTGGTGGCGGCGCTCAAGGCGCCAAGTGCAATAGCAAGCAAGAGTCCTAGAGGCTGCGAGGAAGCTTGCTGTAAAGCATTTGTGACAGAATCAAGCATACATCCATCCTTTAATAACACATCTGCTCGGATAAAGCTCGCATAGCCCCAACAAGCATACGCGATGTAGTTAATTTGGGCAGCAACTTGATGACGAAGTATCACAACATGCCAGATATGCCTGCAATAACGTCTTTGCATTCGCATTGCTGCCAGATATAAATGCCGCCTTTGCGCCTTTGCGGGCGACTAAAATAGCTGGCAGTTCAACCTGCTTTGCAATTCCAGAGAAATCTGTTGAATTTTGCGACAAGGTATATACGCCAACCTTGATATTATTCTTTATCAACGTCAGTTGAGCTTCAGCGATGGCGTTTCTTATTGTGTCGTCAATCACATCAGCTCCTGAAGCCGGAATAAAGACGAATACAGCATCACTCTTGGCAGCAACAGTATTCAATGCGTTCAATGACTCCAAATTTTCGCCGATGTTCTGCCCTGTTAGAGGTGATGTGCTTGCTACTGCCGGCTGCCCGAAAATAAAGGCCGCAGTATCACTGGGAACGATTTTGCTACTGTTGTCAGCATTTATTGTCCTATAGCCTACTATACTGACAGCCGCTAACAATACTACAAAGCAGATTGCCGTTTTGAGCGTCTTTCTCCCAACAGGATTTCCGCTGTCACATGCACCCGACGAACATGCACATGAGGCGGGCGTGCTGATTTTTTCACAACATGGTTCGTTCTTGTTTATTTCTTTCATGGGATTTTCTCCTTCGTTCGACTTGCCGCTATCACAGCCGCCACTTTTACCTGCAAAGAACCGTTGGAGATTGGCCGGCAGCGTATAGGGCACATCCTCGTGAGGCTGTTGCCCGTGAATGACCTTTAAAATACCGTCTATAAGCATAGCAGCCGGCGGCTGCTCATATGCGTTGCCTTCATAGACAAACACCCTGCAATCCACGGTGTCGCCGCACAAATCGCCGCAATCTTTACAATTACTTTCTTTGACTTCAGTGCATATATCCATGCCATTGACACGGATTGTCGGTGAACTGATAAAACGGTATTGTTCTGCCAATTCTTTTGTTGTGATGTTTACCTTATTGACATGTACCGTGTAATTCATTGCTTGAAATACGGGGGCCAAAGTATTCAAAGCTTCATCCAATGTGCCACCCGTTGCAATGCACCTTTCACACGTATTCAAGTCAAGATACAGAAAATCAATGACCACCTCTTTTGCCTGGGAATGATCCTTTGTGCCTGGATGCGATTCTGGCGAACAGGCGCATGAGGGAGTTGCGCTGGCGCAACCACAGCCCGAAGCGACAGATGCGGATGGAACGCTGGCAGCGCCGTCAATCCAGGCAGCTATCTCTTCTTTGGAGGGAACTTTGCCGGTTGATTTAACCACACCGTCAATAACGACGGCCGGGGTGGACATGATGCCTGCGGCCATCATCTCTTTAAGGTCGGTCACTTTTTGCACCGTGATGTTCCCGCCTTTGACAGCGGCGACTTCTTTCACCAGATTTTCCGTTTCAGTGCAGCGGGCGCAGCCGGGGCCAAATATTTTGATTTCCATGGTCTCTCTCCTGTGAGGTTAGATGATGTACGGGCCAAGGAAGTTAAACAGCCAGCCCACCAGGGTAAAAATCACCCACAAGTAGCCGAGGAAGGCCGCTTGCAGTTTGACGGTCATAATCTGCCGCAGCAGCATCACTTCCGGTATGCTGGCGGCCACGGCGCTCATGCAGAACACCATGGTCGTGCCGATGGGCAGTCCCTTGATCAACAGACTTTCCATTACGGGGATGATGCCGGTAACGTTGGAGTACAGCGGAATACCGACCAGCACGGCTGCGGGAACCGACCACCATTCCCCGGCACCAAGATTCTCCGCAAACCAGCTATCCGGCACGAAACCATGCAGGGCCGCGCCGATGCCCACGCCGACAAAAACCCACTTCCAGACGCGCTTGAAAATGGTAGCCGTTTCGTTATAGGCGAAATCGTGACGTTGCCTGACGGTCAGCTTTTGCATTTCTCCGCTCACGCCAGCATGCTGTTGCGCCGGGGCTTGCTGTGCCGCTTCCAGAAGGAACGGCTGCAACCAGCGTCCGGCGTTGAGGCTGTCCATCACAAAGCCGCCGGTGATGCCCGCCGCCATGCCGACCACCACATAAATAACCGTGAATTTCCAGCCGAGTAGTCCCCACAAAAGCACTACCGCAATTTCGTTGATAAGCGGCGAGGTAATGAGGAACGACATGGTGATGCCGATGGGGATGCGGGCCATAGTGAACCCCAGGAACAAAGGCACGCTGGAACAGGAGCAAAACGGCGTAACCGAGCCGAACAAAGCCCCAAGAAAATATCCGAGGCCACGGCGCTTGCCCGCAAGGTAGTCGCGTACCCTCTCCACGTTCAAGGCAGCGCGCATCCAGGCGATTCCGTAAATCAGCGCCACCACCAAGAGCAAAATTTTCACGGTGTCGTAGATGAAGAACTCCAACGCCTCTCCAGCATGAGAATCCGGTGCCAATCCGAACAGCCCGAAAAGCAGCCAGTGAGCAGCGGGCAATATGTAGGAATATGCCAGCCACCAGAGGGCAGCTAGAAGCGCAACGACGGCAAAGTAGCGAATGTTCCAGCCTTTTGAAGCGTCAACGGGAACCGGGGTTATCAGTTTTGATGTCGCACAACCGCAGCCGCCAGCGGGAGT
>Ga0082212_10000181_pt1 | contig 93514 bp, 86 predicted proteins | sample TergutNt197P3_FD_71548 | JGI IMG/M metagenome (GOLD analysis project Ga0082212, IMG submission 71548) | Neocapritermes taracua P3 segment gut microbial communities from Petit-Saut dam, French Guiana - Nt197 P3 | ecosystem: Host-associated > Arthropoda: Insects > Digestive system > Gut ...
ACCCCCATCCTCGGCGCGACAGGTCTTCGCTGATGAGCACTGAGCGACATCGGCACATCAAACAGGTTCCCGCGAGTTGATATGCAAGAATGATTCCATGAATAACTTCACTGGGATTGTTGAATTGTTTCCTCAAGACAAGGGGTGGCACTATGTGGGGGTTCCCAGCCAGGTGAGTCAGCCACTGGAACACTTGGCGGATCGCGGGTTGATAGCAATCACCGCCACGGTGGGTGAGTCGAGTTGGCCGACATCGTTTATCCCGAAGGGCGATGGTACGCATTTCCTGGCTTTACCCGCGAAGGTACGCAAAGCGGAGGGTCTGACTCTGGGTGACCAGGTCACTGTTGGTTTTGAGACGAGGGTTCGCTAACCATTGTTTGGGGCTTTGGTGATTTACACTAAATACCATGAAAAGAACCATCGGTTTTCTTGTTGTCGTGGTTGTGGTGGCGGGCATCGTGCTCGGTTTGATCCCGCAAGCGCGAACCTCCGGATTCATTCCGCTGGTTGTCTCTCTTGGTTTGACGGCGATAGCAATCGGTGGCCTGATCCGCCTGGTACTGTTGGGGCGCGATGAGCAGCATGCCCACATCACTCCTGGGGAGGAACCTCAACCCGATCAGCAGTTGGGTATCAAGTACGAGGATGTCACCGATGCCACGGTACGTTTTGAACCACCCAAGAAAGTTCCCGTACGTCTAGCTGGGGCTATTGTTCGGGAGAGAAGTGACCATATTGACGTCACGGCAACGATCGTGTCGATGGCGACTCGCGGGTTTTTCACCATGAGTTACGGCAAGAACCCTGGGGATGTATTCTTCACGAAAACCGCTGCTGACCTTCATGGGCTCGATGTGTTCGAGAGGGAGGTTTATCAGTGGATCTTTTCTTCGCGGGTGTCGACGTCTGGGAAAACGACCCCAACAGTGAGACTGTCGCGCTCGGAGAAATCGATCGAGCGTTTTCGGGCGTTGGTTGATCAGGCAGAACAGGAGTTCCTCGCACAGAAGTGGTACCGCGCTGATCCAGTGAAAACGGTTTCACGCATGAGAAAAGGTGGAATCACCTTGGCTATTGTTGGACCGATTCTTGTCATGATTGCTGCTCAATTGCTTTTCTCACTGGGTGTTCTTGGGTTTTTGTGGCTTGCGGTTCCGTGTTTGGTTCTTGGCTGCGGGATGGCGATCATCGCTCGCAGGATGCCAGTACGCACGGTGGCTGGGTCGACTGTGGCCATCCAGGCTTATGGTTTCAAGAAGTTCCTTGAAACAGCTCAAGGGGACCAAATCCGCTGGGAGGAGGGTCAGGACATTTTCTCGCAGTATCTTCCTTATGCGGTTGCGTTCGGGTGTACGGGGCATTGGGTGGCGGTTTTCCAGGATCTCATTGCCCAGGGTGTAGCTGTCAGCATCTCTCCGTGGCTGGATGGACTCGATGCTGCTCTAGGTGTGCTGGATGTTGTTGGTGATGGTGTCGATCTTCTTGCTGGTGGGGTTGACTTGTTTGGCAATGGTCTCGACCTTCTCCACGGTCTTGATTTTGCTTCGGTCTTTGACCTGCCTCTCGACCAGGTTGCCGAGGGTGTCGCGGCTGTCGGCGAAGGGGTCGGAGCCATCCTCGATATTTTTGGTAGCCTTTAAAGTCTTCCCGGGGGCTCATTGCCACCACAGCGAGGGACAGAATCTTGTACATGGTCATGTATACTTGACCATGTATCAACGACCAGGGAGGACCCGATGACACTCACGGTGAATATTGCTGAAGCTAAGTCGCAATTGTCGCGTCTTGTTGACGAGGCGCTGGACGGCAACAGTGTGGTCATCGCACGTCGCGGGAAACCTATAGTCGCGCTGACACCCGTCAACCCTCCGGTTCAACGAGAGTTGGGGTTCTTTCCCGGCGCCCTTCCCGACAGTTTTTTTGATCCCCTACCCGAGGAAGAGTTGAAAGCGTGGGGGCTGTAATGCGCCTTCTTCTCGACACCCATGTTTTTCTCTGGGCGATCCAAGAGGCAAAAAAGCTATCGATCCCTGCCCAGGAAGCAATAAGGGATCTAAATAATGAGGTTTTTGTCTCTGCCATTTCAGGTTTCGAAATCGCCAACAAACACCGTCTGGGAAAACTACCAGGGTTTGAAGGAATCGTGGAGGGGTTTCCCACCATGATTCGTCGTCTGCGGGCTCGCGAGCTTCCCGTCACTGCGCAACATGCTACCTTTGCGGGATCATTCGACTGGCAGCACCGTGACCCTTTTGATCGGTTTTTAGTAGCTCAAGCGGCCTGCGATGGGCTCACCTTGGTGAGTGCAGATCCTGTGTTTGGTGAGCTCGGCTGGGTGGAAACACTCTGGTGAACACAAAGAGCAGACCCTCGGTGGGTCTGCTCTTTGAAGGTTGAAGGCGATTCAGGCTTTCTTTTCTTTCTTGAAGCACAGGTACCAATCCAGGCAGTACTGGTTGGCGTCAGTGGATTCCATACGTTCTTTGGCCACACCACAGGAACCAGCGGTGGGTACGATCACATCGTCGCCGGGTTTCCAGTTGGCGGGAGTTGCGCACGCATCCTTGTCAGCTTTCTGGAGTGCGATAATGATGCGCTTGATCTCGTCGAAGTTGCGACCTGTGGTCAGCGGATAGTAGAGGATTGCGCGTACCTTAGCTGTGGGGTCGATCACGAACACCGCGCGTACGGCTTGGGTGGTGGATTGTTCGGGCTGGATCATGCCGTACTTCTTGGCAACATCCATCTTGATGTCTTCGATGAGGGGGAAGGTGACCTCGACGCCTTTCATGCCGTTCCATTCGAGGTTTTGAATAGCGCGCAACCAGGCGATGTGGGCGTAGAGGGAGTCAACGGAGATACCGACCAGTTCGGTGTTGAGTGCCTTGAATTCGTCCATCATCGACGCGAAGGTCATAAATTCGGTGGTGCACACGGGTGTGAAATCGGCGGGGTGGGAGAAGAGGATCACCCATTTTCCGTCATAGTCGGCAGGGAAGTTGATTTCACCTTGAGTAGTGGTGGCGGTAAAGGCGGGGGCCGGATCACCGATCAACGGCATACGATTGTTCTTTTTCATGGGTATTCTCCTTGTTCTGGCGCGGAACTTGTGGCGCTTCGCGTCGGGTCAATGGTAGGTGCATCAGACGGATCTGATGCGATGTGCAAAGAGTCTAGTGAGGTATCTCACTGGTGGCGAGATGTTTCCTGTTGAGCAGGAGATAGATTCCATACATCCCCATCATCAAAGGTGTGACCAAGATGAGCAGCGGTATCTCGTAGATCACGGGAACCTTGATCCAGTTGAAGAATAGTTCAAGGATTTCGGCACCCTCAGGATCGAAGACATAGAAATAGTTGGCTCCGGAGTCCACCCAGGTGCGCAGGATGAGGGTGATGGGCAGAACCAGTAGCGCGAGAACAATGATGTAAACCGCGGAGAGAACAGAGTCGATTAGTCGTGGTCGATAGAGCTGGAGGGAAGCCATCAGGAAGGGGATAACAGCGTTGAATCCGTGGCTCACCCAGAAGAAGGTGTGCAGATCGAAGAGGTTGTATTGCCAGTACGACGGTGCCGCTGAATAGAGTGCGGCGATCCCAGCCAGTGCTCCAGGAAAGAAGACTGCTGCCCGCAGTGGCCGCCATTCGAACCAGACGGCCAGGGGAAGGAGCCAGCTCATGAGCGTACACAGATGCAAGGGCAGGTTCTGGAAAACAGGGAAGCCCTCAGGTGGCGGGTTGATCATGTAGGTCAGGTGAAAGGTGATCGAGAATCCCAGATTCACCAGGGCAAAAATGAAGAGGGCTTTTCGCCTGGTGGACCAATCTCGCTTCCGCATCAAATAGTGAAAAGCAAGACCGACCCCAGCTAAGACAATCACCAGCAGAGCCCAAGCCCCGCTCAGTGGCGCAACGATCATGGTTGTCCTTACCGTGATACAAACGTGCACCACAGGAACGAGTGTAGTCGAGGATGAGCTAACGCGTGAAACAATGGTGTTGTGGTCCACATCCCAACCGATCAAGAGAAGAAGGATCGCCAGCAGCGGTACGCCTGGCATCTAGCGATGGAGAGAGCCGAAAAAAAAGTTCAACTATCTCGCAATCCTTGCTGAGTTGACTATCCTCTCCCATCCCTGGTGGAAAGTCTCCTCGTGTGGGTGGCGGGTGTGTGGAATACTGGTGGTATTCGCCGATGAAAGGGTTACCATGCCTACCACTGATGAGGTTTTTGCAGTCTTTGCTACAGCCGATGGACCATTGAAGACTGCTCAGGTTGCTGAGATTTTGGGTGTCGAGAAGAAGGATCTCGCTGTCGCAATGAAGGAACTCAAAGCCGAGGGCAAGCTTGTTTCCCCGAAGCAGTGCTTCTACACCCCAGCTCAGTAGGAACAGCAACCCACGTGTGACCGTGTTGTTGACAAACGCAGGCGAGGGGACCGATGACTGATCAACTCGTCGATAGTGAGCTTCCCTCTACTGAGGAGCTACCTCGCCGTCGTTCGCTCGCGGTGAGGATTCTGGCTGTGGTAGCCGGTTTCTCGATGGTGGTCTATTTTGCGCACGCACTGATGGGGCCCCTATTTTTGCCGGGTATCGAGCAGGAGCAACTGGAGGAGCTGGCCACCCTACCACCAGCGATCATTCTTGATCCGGTGGTACGAGCCGCCGCCCTCCATGTTGATGGGGCCATTGATGAGGCTCTTGAGGTTCTGTCGTGGGACCGTCGCGATGATCTTTCCTTCGATGACATTGCGCCGGAGTATCAGCGTGACTTACTGGACCCCACTATGCGTACTTGGTACGACGGCGTTGTGGATAAGATTCGTGCAGTTGAGCCAGCGGTGTTTCCCTATGACGAGTGGGGTTTGTCGCTGTTTCTGGGGGATCCTAATCCGATCTGGTCTGTCTACGCGGATCATCCTGAGCTCGACTATTCGTTTATTGGTATCCCCCCTGATGGGAGCCAGGACATCCAGATTTTCTATTCTTTGCCCAGTGACAATGATTTATGGGCTCGTGAAGCGTACCCAGACTTGGATGCAGTACGCGGTGAGGTGGTCGGGTTCCTTGCCGTGGCGGACAGGATTATATCCCGGATGCCTGAGGACTTGTCCACCTATGACAAGTATCGCTACCTGGCGTACGTCTTGTCGCTGCTCACTGACTATGCCTACTATGCCCTCAACGATGATGGTTCTTTCAACGGCGAATTCCCTGTCACTGGCACGGCCTATGGAGCATTGATGAATCGCGAGGCGGTGTGTGCTGGTTATTCTTTCGCCTACCTGGTGTTGTGCCGTTTGGCTGGATTGTGGTGCAACACGGTGGTGGGTGATGTGTTTTTCGACGACCCTCAGCAGCATCAATGGAATATTGTCCAACTGGATTCGGGCACCTTCTTTGTCGATGTCACCTGGTCTGATGGTTCCGGCTACATCGGTGACGACGAGTGGATGTACTACTTCATGATGGATCAGGAAACCATCCTTTTCGATCACCGCCCCGACGACGTCGAAGCCACCGGTTCAGCTGAGTCGCTGCTTCGCTAGAGCACTAAACAGTTGGAGCCTTTCCCCCCGCTGTCCCACCGGGCAACTGTCCCCCTGCTGTCCCACTGGGGGACAGGCCTTGCTCTCCCACCGGGCAACTGTCCCATTCATCCCCGTCTTCCTGACACCCTTCGTCCCCGTCTCCCTGCGCGAAGTCGCAGGGTCCAGACTGCACATCATCCACAATAGGGAGTCTGTCGAATGGTCTCACCACCCACTAACAATCCCAGTAGTGGAATCTGTAGTATCTGGATTCCGCGACTTCGCGCGGAATGACGCCCTGAGTGTGCGGGTGTCAGGGGGACGGAGTTTCTGACACCCTGACACCCGTCCCTGCGGGTGTCACAATCTCCGTCTCCCTGACTCCCAATCTCCGTCCCCCTGACTCCGGGGGACCGTCCCATTCGTCCCCGTCTTCCTGACACCCCCTCATCTCCGTCTTCCTGACACCCTTCGTCCCCGTCTTCCTGACACCCTTCGTCCCCGTCTCCCTGCGCGAAGTCGCAGGGTCCAGACTGCAGATCATCCACAATAGGGAGTCTGTCGAATGGTCTCACCACCCACTAACAATCCCAGTAGTGGAATCTATGGTATCTGGATTCCGCGACTTCGCACGGAATGACGCCCTGAGTGCACAATGACCTTGGGCGTACGCTGTTTAGGCGGGTTCCAAAGCGGATGGCCGTACGACCTCAATCACCTCATCAATCAAGGGCAGAAGAAACGTCTTCACATGGATGTCTCCAATAAGAAGTACGCGAGTCATGAGTCCTCCTCAGCCGCCTGTCATCACCAGTCTAGTGTCAACCAACGGTCAACACGGGCAGGAAATGAAAAACTCCCCGAAAGACTGAGCCTATGCTCATTGTTGTTCATCTAATCTTGACAGTTCGTGGCGAAGCAGTTCCTCTGTGTCGTCAAGGCCCTGCGCCCAGTGGTTTAGAGTGGGTATAGCTCTTAAAGCGCGGAGATCTTCAAGACCAGTGAGTAGATGTGATTGAGCCTTCTGATAATCGCCTTGTTCGATTCCAATTTGTCCAAGACGCAGGAGTGTTCGAGGTCGCATGGCGGGTAGCGCTAGATCGAGGACCCTGCAAAAGTCACGCTCAGCGATTGTATAGTCTCTAGTCACTAGCTTGAATTCTCCTCTCGTAAAGTAAAACGCACCCTGTTCGAAGGGACCCCACTCCTTGACATGTGGCTGCATCGCAACGAGAAACCTTCCGATATTGATCCAGCGATCATTAATCCTCAATATTTGTATGACAAGAGAAAAAGGCAAAGCCCAAGCTGTCGCCTGTTTACTACTATTTGCTTTTTCCAGCAGAAGATCGACTATATTTTCTGCTGTGGAGACTCTCCCGTGTCTAGTAAGGCTATATCCGAGAATCGATAGGTACCAGACCTCGTCAAGATCTGCCACAAGTGACTGCCGGTCTTGCCGAAGACTAGCAAGCTCGTCAGGATCCGTCATTAGTAGGTTGAGAATAGACTCGTTTTGCCCATCGAGTGATTGATGTTGAGTGAGAAAATGATCGAGAGAAGGAACAGCATAGCCAAAAGTGCCAAGTGTTTCTTGAAGCCACCGCACCAATTTCACTGTCTCCCCGATGTATTCTTGATGCGTGGGACTAGACTCAATGAAATCACTGATTCGACTAACAAAGGAGTCAACATCGCTCGTCTCTACTTTTCCGTTTGCTCTTAGTTGGGCGCAAAGTAAAGATGCCTCTGTGGCAAAGTCAATTAGTGGCACTCTCGCTTGCGGGTTGACTCGCTGAAGAATGGCCATCTCCATTTCTTCAAATGCTAGCTGTTGCTTATGCATACCGAGTGATTGCGCCAACAATCCTGCCCTGTCAGGGATTTGTAAGAAATCATATAAGTTGATATCCAACTGTTCGTTCGTACTCTCATAGTTCCCATAGTGTCTTACTGCAGAAGCGACGTGCGGGAAGAGGGCGACACCCCGATGCCCCACTAAGTCAACCGCGGTATCCAGATAATAATTCAACACATGGCAACAGTCCTCAAAGGGGTTAGTCTGGCCACTGAGGGAGTCACGGACGACCTGTTGAACTAACATGTTGCAGGAGAGCCAAGTTTCGTTCATGTTGGACTGAACGCTCACCAAAGAGTAGCGATTTAAGTCGGCTATCACATCAAGACGATCTAACTCATCTGCTAAAACTGAGCGTAGTGGTTCGGGCAGTGGAAAATTCTGGTAGTCGTCAGACCTGTGGTCTTCGCCACTGTCGCACTCTGCAGCGTGAGTGAACATGCTGAGGGGGATGTTGTCGGGTGCGCAATAAGCAATAATGTTCAGGAGTTGCTGTGAGCTTTCCTCTAATTGGTCGAAAGAGATCTTCCAGGTGACAGTTACCCGCTCAGCATCTGTGTAGGTGCCTTTGGAGAAGAGTTCGGTTCCATACTTGTGGAACATTGTGGAATAGTCGCCGTACATCAGGTTGGGATGCTCGACAAGATATGCGCCGGCATGGTCGAGAGCTAGCGCAATGCATCCCAAATCCCTGGCAAGTGCAACAGTCTCTGGGGTAGAGGGTTTGCCAGTGCGACGAACAAGAAAAGCTTCCGCTTCCTCAGGGGAAAAGGCTTTGACTTCCTCGCCCTTGGGTAGGTCAGGATGTCCTTGCAAGCGTGTTGTGATGAGAACATGTCCCTGCTGACAGTCGCGTGGGAAGTATTGCTTGATCAAACTGGGATCATTCAGGTTGTCATAGATGAATAGAAACTGGGCTGCTCGATCACACCAGGCAAGGACCCAATTCCTGATCTCGTCAGCGTGAGTGACCGACGGTGACAGTCCTTTATTAAGAGCGAAGAGGCGGTACGCCTCCATCAATGTCGTTTCTGTTTCGGCATTCATCCATGCGATATCGGAATACTCATCCTTATGTTGGAATGCGTACTCCAAAACGAGGGTTGTCTTTCCAACACCTCCCAGACCATAGATACTTTGGCGAAGTGTGGCTCTTCCTTCGTCAGTGAAGTTCGAATATATCTTTTCGAGGAGTTCCTTGCGCCCAGTGAACCATGGGTTGCGTTGAGGCATGGTTGGGCTTAGCTTGACAAAAGGACCAGTGGGAAGAGGTGGCGCCTGATCCGGGCGAGCTTGGTCGCCTAGAGCCTTAAGAAGTTTGGGCCGTGCATCCTCTTCGCTCACTGGTTGGTTACTTCCAGAATCCCACAGGTCGATGAAAACTGAGGCGGCAAAGCTACCAGGTGGCTTCTGATCACAGACGCGCACGACGACCGGTCCCTTGCTTAGAGCTTGGGCATTCGACCATTCATTTGCTGAAGCTGGTGAATTGAAGAACTCAGGGCTATAAATAACTAGGAGACAGTCACACCACTCAAGGCCCTCATGCATATTGATATTAGCATTAGTCCCAGCCACAAAATCGTACTCCATCACACGTGTTTCGTAGCCAGCATCTCGGAGCCAGAAATCAACTGCTTTCGCAAAGCCAGGACCCACATTGTCTCGCGAGGTATAGCTGATGAAAAACTTGGTGCCTAAGTCCATTGTTTCTCCTCACCAAGGTGGTTGCCACCACCTTTCATTGGTAGGCGACACTATATCGGACCCAGTAGCTAACCCAGTATCTCAGTCCCACCCCATTCGACGACGGTGAAACCCTCGCGTACTGGGGGAGAAAACACCTGGGGTGTCACCTCAATGTGTTGGTCCAAACTCTGCCAGTCCATCATCACGCGGATGAGCGTGTCCGGGGTGGGGGTGATGATCAGCTCCTGGTTGATCGCCTGCTCCTGCAGGGTTTCGAAACGAAGATAGGTGTATGGGTTGTCTTGAAGAATCGGCAACCAATAGACGATGAACTCCTCAGCTTCGCGAGGGCTCAACCCGAGTTGGGGCAACATGGTCTCCAAGAAATCCAGGACCTCGTCGCCTGCCACCACGAATCCTTCACTCGTACGCCCAGCGGGCATGACACGATCAGACTCATAATACAGTGCATAGAGTTCGCGCCCAGAGCCGACTTCCACCAGGTTGCCACCCGGCTCAGCCACCACCTGCCAGCCCTCACCGTAGGGGGGATATTCAGCAGTGAACAGCTCCGGATAGGATGTGCGTACACTCACCTCGATGGTTTCTTCCGGGTAGAGATAGATGATCGGTTTCACTGAGCTGCCATAAGAAACACATCCCTGGAAGCACTGCTCGCAATCGCCCTGATCGACATATCTCTGACCGAGTGGACAGCGCCCTGAGGACATCACCAGAGTGCTGATCAGCACAATCAGGCCAATCAGAAGAACAATGATGAGGGCCATTTTTGTGAAACGAGGCCACTCGATCGGATGTGTTTTGTCTCGCAGGGTCAATGCCACAACAGTGATGACTGCTACAACGACAACAATGAGCCCAATCGTGGCGCCCAAACTCATAGTGACCTCCTCATGCGGACCATCTATCCAGTGTACGACGAATATCACGCACAAGAGGAAAAACTATAGACAAGGTGAACTCTCTTTGTTAATTGTTGCATTTTCACAACGATCTTTTCTGGGGGGATTTCATCCATTGCTTTGCCCTTTCACTGGTGTTAGTCTCATCTGATCTATTCGGCGTTTCATCCAAGTCGAAAGGGGCAAAGATGAGTCCATCCGTGGCGAAGAATCCCTTGCGTGTGGTGATTGCTGGCGCTGGCATGATTGGGGAGGTTCACCGCCGGGCAGCCCTCCTGGCGGGCGCCGAGATCATTGGTGTTGTTGAGCGAGATATCGAGTACGCCACCCAGGTCGCCGAGCGATGGGGAATCCCAGGTGCGTACGACAGTGTCGCCCAAGGACTTGAAGCACAACCGGATGTTCTCCACATTTGTACGCCGAACTCCACCCACGGTCCCTCGATTCGTGCAGCCTTGGATGCTGGGGTTCACATTGTGTGTGAAAAACCGCTTTGCCTCGACTCGAAGGAAGCCGATGAGTTTGTGGCGATCTCCAAACAGAAGGGTCTCGTCACAGGTGTTCCTTACGCTTACCGTTACCATCCGCTGGTACGCGAAATCCGCGCCCGTTATTTAGGTGGCGACATGGGCAAGCTTCATCTGATTCATGGAACCTATCTCCAAGACTGGCTACTCAATCCCAACTCCTCCTCGTGGAGGGTGAGCCCAGCCGAGGGTGGTCAGTCACGAGCTTTCGCTGATATCGGCTCCCACTGGTGTGACCTGGTTGAATGGGTGACCGGTGAGAGAATTGGGCAGCTCAACGCCGACCTCACGATCGCCATCAAACAGCGCCCCATCGAAGCCGGCGAGACCTTCACTGGTGGAGTGGCCGGGGACGTACCCTGCGCGCCCGTGACTACCGAAGACATCGCCACCATGGTTTTCCGTACAGCCAGCGGTGTTCCAGGTACGGTGACCATCTCGCAGGTCTCCGCGGGACGGAAAAATAGGCTCTGGTTTGAGATTGATGCCGCCACGCAATCAGCATGCTTTGATCAGGAGAATCCTGAAACCATCTGGCTCGGTGGGGAAACCCAATCCACCACTATCGCCAGGGGAGCTGCCGGGCTCGCCGACGACACCCGTCGCATCACCCTCACCCCGTCTGGCCATGTTCAAGGGTGGGAGGCCTGTTTCGAAAACTTCATCAAAGACGTCTATTCCGCAGTGAATGGGGAACCCCAGGAGGGGATGCCCACTTTCGCTGACGGAGCCAGGTCACTGCACATCATCGATGCAGTCCTCAAGTCGTCAACAACCAGAGCGTGGACGGAGGTCACCTAAATGAAACTCGGATTTCTCACCGCCTGCCTACCCGGGTGGTCGCTGGACAAGATAGCCACCTGGGCACAAAAGAGAGGGTACGAGGCCCTCGAAGTGGCTGTGTGGCCTAGTGTCGGTGGACGCGATTTCGAAGCCAGCCATCTGCCGGTTGCCATGTTCACCGAGAAAGACATAGAAGAAACACTGAAACTCTTCGACACCACCGGCCTCGAACTGAGCGCATTCGCGTACTACGAAAACAACCTTCACCCTGATCTGACCAGGCGCGAAGAAATCCGTACCCACCTCAAAGCATCCATCCGCGCAGCCCAATCCCTCGGTGTGGGACTCGTCGGCACCTTCATTGGGCGCGATCCGTCGAAATCCATCGGCGACAATATGAAAGAGGCCGAAAAAGTCTTTCCCGAGCTCATTGACTATGCCGGTGAACATGACGTCAAAATCATCATCGAAAACTGTGTGATGGAAGGATGGCACCCCGATGGAAGCCCAGGCAACATTGCGTACAGCCCAGAACTGTGGGAGTGGATGTTCGATCTGGGGCTCTACCTCAACTGGGACCCCTCACACCTCACCTGGATCGGCATCGACCCGGTAGAAACCATCGCCCCGTACATCGACAAGATTCCCCATGCTCAAGCCAAAGATGTCCAACTCGACCCTCGCGCGCGAACCCAGTACGGATTCTTCGGCAAGGTAGGCAAAGAACACCCCTGGGAGATGGGATGGTGGCGCTATCGTGTCCCCGGATTGGGGGATGTTGATTGGCGACGAGTCGTTGATCGACTCTATGAAGCCGGATACACTGGCGTGCTTTCCGTTGAACACGAAGACCCGCTGTGGGGTGGCACCGAAGAGAAGGTACAAATCGGCCTCGACGTGGCGTACGACACTTTGCGCCCACTGATCGTGGCCTAACACAAGACTTCTCCACCGATTCTTAGATGTCGGGGGAGAGATTGGGCAAGAACCCTCTTGTCCGAAGAAAGGACGGAATATGAAGAAAGTATTCTCAGCATTGATCGGGGCGGCCTTGGCTGTCACACTGGCAGCCTGTGGTGGCGATTCGACACCCACGAGTGATGCCACCGAAACCATCTATGTGTTGGGTCCAACCCCTGACCATGGCTGGACTGCACAAGCGGGAACCTTCGCCGAACGTCGCGTGAAGGAAATCGCTGAAGAAGGCAAGTACAAGGCCCAGTATCTTCCCGCATCTAGCGGTGAGGCACAAAACGACATCGTCTCCACCATCATCGCCAACGGTGATGCTGCTGGTGTGGTGTTCATGGCTTTGGATGATTCCGCTAAGTCAGGCCAAGAGGCCCTGATTGCTGCGGAGATCCCCTTCATCTCCTTCGACCGTATCATTGAAGGCCCGGACGCTTCGGCGATCCTCAACTTCTCCGGTAACAACTGGGATGTGGGCGCAGGTATTGCCTACTGGTTGCAGTCGAAGGGCATGAAGCCTGGTGACACCCTGGTGACCCTCATTGGTGACAATGGTACGGTCTCCAGCCGTCGTCAAGAAGGTTTCGAGCAGTTCCTCATGGGAGACCGTGAATACACCGATTCTCAAACAAAACAGACTGCTTCAACCACACAAGTCTGGACCCAAGAAGAGGTTGATGCTCTGACTGCCAGCTACAAGGTTGTCTGTGACTGGAGTGCTGACAAGGCGTACGGTTATCTCGAAGCATCCATGGGTGACATCATCAACTCCGCTCAAGGGGCTGGTGGAAACCTCTATGTGTTCTCCATGGACGATGAAATGACCTTCGGTGTGATGAACCTGCTGGAAGGCAACACCCTCAGCGCCGAGCAGAAGCAAACCATTGAGGATATGAATGTCTACATCTCCGCTATTGGTGGAATGCAGGAACTCTATGACGTGATTGCCGGTACGGCCACACAGTCCGCGATTTCTCAGCAGTATTTCGACGACATCATGAGCATGTACTTCTCCCCGAAGATGATGATCACCGCCGTTGATTACATGGTTGAGTATCTCAGCCTGGATTCATGGCCCTATGAAGTTGGTTCGGGCGAGTACGAACCCACCTTCATTGTTGATGCAACCAATGCTGCAACAACTGAAGGCTTCACAGGTCACGCCTAGAAACTACTAGCCACTCGTTGTGGGGTCTGATTCTCAGGCCCCACAACGAAGGGCATCACCAGAAAGTGAACCCAGGATGAGTCTGCTCGAGATGGCGGGGGTTTCCAAGTCGTTTGATGGCAACAAGGTGCTCACGGACGTGAATTTCACGGTCGAGGAAAACCAGATCCATGCTCTCCTGGGTGAAAATGGGGCCGGCAAATCCACCCTGCTCAATATTCTGGCCGGGGTTCTCTCCAGCGACGCCGGCAGCGTACTATTCGATGGAACCTACTATTCTCATCCGTCGATCACCACCATGGAGAAAGCTGGGCTTGCTTTCGTCCACCAGGAACTCAATGTCATTAACGATTTGACGGTCAGTGAAAACATTTTCTTCAACCATGAGCTCACCTTCCCGCTGGGCATCTTGAAAACCAAGCAGATGATTACCCGTACTCGTGAACTCTTCGACCAGCTCTCGGTAGATATAGATCCCACGGTGAAGGTCAGTCAACTCTCAACCAGCCAGAAGCAATTCCTGGAGATCGCACGCGCCTTGCACATGGATGCCAAGCTGATGATACTCGACGAGCCCACCACCGCTTTAGGAAACGATGAAATCGACCAGCTATTCACCATCCTGCGAGAACTGAGGGACCGAGGGCGCTCCTTCATTTTCGTTTCCCACAAGATACCTGAGGTGTTCCAGATCGCCGACACTTACACTGTTTTGCGTAACGGCGAGCTCATCTCCACTGGTCCCCTGGAAGGAATGACCCCCTTTGACATCACCCTTCACATGGTGGGGGAGCAGTACGCCAGTGAGGATCTCTACACTCCTCGCGACCTGGGTGAGGTTGTCCTCCACATCGACCATCTCACCTCCGATGCTTTCCGCGACATCAACCTGGAGGTACGCCGTGGTGAGGTTGTTGCCCTGACCGGTTTGGCAGGATCGGGGGCATCCGAACTCATGCAGGCACTCTTCGGGGCGTACCGAATCAATAGCGGCGAGGTTCTGGTGGAGTCCAAGAAAACCCGTGGCTCTATCTCACGGTTCATGAAACGAAGTGTGGCAATGTTGCCCACCAACCGCAAAGAAAACTCGGTTGTCCCAGATTTTTCGGTGCTCGACAACATGGTTCTTGCTGAGCACAACCTATCGGTGTGGCCTCAGTGGATTTCCACCAAGCGTGAAACCGCGCGCTATGAGGCACAAAAGAAGTCACTAGCGATCAAGGCATCCTCACCACACATGTCGATCACGAGTTTGTCGGGGGGAAACCAACAGAAAGTCTTCCTGGGGCGCTGGTTGAACACCGAAGCGGAGATCCTTTTGTTGGATAACCCCACCCAGGGTGTGGATGTGGGTGCCAAAGAAGAGATTTACGCACTGATTCTTCAACTCGCCACCCAAGGCAAAACCATCCTGATCAACACCCTGGAGATCGCAGAGATTCAGAAGGTCTCTGATCGGTGTGTGGTGTTGTATTCCGGCGAGGTGGTCGCATTGCTCGACCACCATCACATCAATGAGCGCGATGTGATGCTCTATTCAACCAACGCGATACCATCACAGGTTTCTTCTCAGTGGGAGCAACTCCCAGGTGAACCCGAGATGACTGAGGCAGGAGAGGACAATGACTTCGACTCATGAAAAGACCATCCTTCACCGGGTGCTAGCAGCACTGGCATGGATGTGGAAAAACCACTCGTATGTCTTTGTGTTCATCGCCATTTTGTTGGCCTATGTTTTGACCTATCAGCTCATCGGGCGTACCTTCAGGGTGGGTCACCTCTCTGCGATTCTCTCCAGCCAAAACACCGTGATCATTGGCACGATGGCGATCGGCATGGCCCTGGTGATCATCACCGGCCAGATTGACTTGTCTGTGGGTTCCGCAATGGTGTTGACCACCGGTGTCACGATCATCATCTTCAATGTCACCGGATCGATTCCGCTCATGATTCTTGGAGCCCTCGTCACAGGCACCTTGTTGGGCGCGATCAACGGTTTCCTGGTGGCGTACGCCCATATGCCACCGTTCATTGTCACCCTTGGGGGACTGTTGATCTATCGCTCTATTGCCTTGTGGCTGGTACGCGCCGTACCGCCAGAAATCAGTGGGTCGAGCTCGAGTCAATTCGCTATGGATGACCAAATGCCTGGCTACAATTTCTTGAGAATGAAATTCGGGACCGGTTCGCTGAATCTCGGCGGGTTCCAGATCCCCTATGTTGCATTGCTGTTCTTTGCCTGCCTGCTTCTGTTTGTTTTCATCACTAAAAATACTCGGTACGGCAAGGCGGTTTATGCCGTGGGATCGAATGCGAAAGCCGCTGAATTGTCGGGTGTGCATGTGGCACGCATCAAAGCCTCAGTGTTCATGGTGACCGGTTTGCTCGTGGGTGTAGCCAGCATCATCCAAGCCACCAAGATGGGTAACGTGACCCCCGCATCCTCGGGCCAGGTGTATGAGATGTACGCCATCGCCGCTGTGGTCTTGGGTGGGATCGCGATGGCTGGTGGCCGAGGCAACATGTTGGGCGTACTGTTCGGCGCCCTGTCCTACGCAACTGTGAGTTTTATCATCACCGCTATTCCCTCCCTCGGTGTCGACATCCAAAACGCCTTCCAGGGTTTGATCCTCATCCTGGTCATCCTGGTCCAAACCGCCGGCCCCCCCATCCGTGAGCGCCTGCGATCACTGGGGCGTCGGTCATCGGCCCCGCCCTCACTTGGTCATTCTGTGGAGCAAAGCGACTCGCGGAATCCAGAATCCACAGTGGGGTGACTGGGTAGTCTGGACCCTGCGACTTCGCGCAGGGTGACGGGGGGAGGTTGCGCAGGGTGACGGGGTTGGGTGCACAGTACCGTCCCCTTTTGTCCCTCTGTTGGTGCATCCCCACTCGCGGTGGGTGTTGTTACGGTTTGGTAACAGTGCACGCGGAATGTTGACGATTGGTTTTCCTCTGGGATATGTTTTCTATTGCGAATAGTCGAACACTATTCCACATAGTCGAAAGAAGGCAATGATGCCTGTCGAGCGTAAGCGGTCCTCTTCCTCGGTGGAGCGTGCCTTTGAGTTCCTCGACATTGTGGCTGCCCAAACCCGCGGTGTGACCTTGACGGATCTCGCACGGACCACCGAATTGCCTGTCTCCACCTGCCACCGATATGTGGCAACTCTCGTCGATCTGGGCGCCTTGAACAAATCCTCGAATGGGCGGTTGACCCTTGGGGTGAGAATCGTGACCCTCGCCCAAAGCGCCCTAGAGAAGAACACCTTGAGGAATCTTGCTCGACCCCACCTCGAAGAGTTGGCGGCTCGCTCTGGGGAAACAGTCCACCTGGGCCTCCACAGCCCCCATGGTGTGGTTTACGTGGACAAGATCGACTCCGAGAAAGCAGTACGACTCGTCAGCCGCATCGGATCAGTGGTCCCTCACTATTGCACGGCCATGGGCAAAGCTATCCTCGCCACCCTTCCCCCCGATCAGCGTCAGCCACTCATCGAGAACTCCACGACCATTTTGACCCCCCACACCCTGACAGGCCCAGCACTCATCAACGAACTTGAAACAGTTGCCCGTCAGCGCTGGGCCATTGATGAACAAGAAAACGAAGAAGGTGTGCGCTGCATCGGAGCTGCCATCTCCAGTTCCACCGGTGAACTACTGGGGGCCCTGTCTATCTCCGGGCCAGCGACACGTTTCACCCGCGATTTGTGTCTCGACATCGCCAGTGATGTTGTCACTGCCGCTGATGCGATCGGTCACACCACCTCACTCTCTGGAACCCATGAATAAGGATGAACCCCATGACAAACTCAGCTATAGATATTCACAACCCTGGTACGGGAGAAAAAATCGACCAGGTCCCCATCATCACTGTCGATGAGCTTCCCGCATATGTCGCCAAGGGTATGCAGGGTCAAGTAGCGATGGCTGCCACCCCAGCGTATGATCGTCAACGCAAGCTCATGAAACTCGCCGACCTGATGGAGGCAGACACAGAGAAACTTGCTCAACTCGATGCTCAAGAAAACGGCAAACCTATTGCGCAAACCAGGGGTGAAGTCGAAGCAGCGATTCGGATTTTCCGTGGGTACGCCGGTGAGGCGACACGAATCTTTGGTCGCCAATTCCCCATGGACGCCGTACCTGGAATGGAGAATCATTTCGCAGTGACTATCCGCGAACCGCTGGGTCTCGTGGCCGCACTGATTCCTTTCAATTATCCGATCGAACTTTATTCCCACAAAGCTGCTGCTGCCCTGGCTGCGGGTAATGCGGTCATCACAAAACCGCCCACCCGTTGCCCGCTGGCGCTGTTCGCTATCCACGAGTTGTATGAAGAAGCCGGTTTCCCGCAGTACGCCCACCAGGTTTTGCTGGGAAACCGTGATGTGGTCGCAGCAATCGCTGACCATCCAGACATTGCAGCAGTGACTCTCACTGGGAGTACGCCAGCGGGTCGTAATGTTGCTGAGAGATGCGCAAGACGGTTCGCCAAGGTTTTCCTCGAACTCGGTGGCAATGACCCGATGATCATTCTCGATGATGCAGACATTGACAAAGCCGTCGACGCCATCGTGTACGGTCGTTTGGCTCGCGGTAACGGCCAGATCTGTTGCGCCGTGAAAAGGGTGTACGCCACTGAGGGTATCTATGAAGAGTTGACCACCCGGCTAGTCGACAAGACGAAAACCCTGATTGTGGGGGACCAGCTCGACCAGTCCACTGATGTGGGCCCGCTCATTGGGGAAGATGACGCTATCGAGGTGGAGAAAGCGATCGCTGAGCTGGTTGCATGCGGGGCGACCCTCGCTACCGGTGGTGAGCGCGATGGCGCCTTCCTCACCCCAGCGGTACTACTGGACGTACCCGCAGACTCCCCAGCGATGGCTGAGGAAATCTTTGGCCCTGTCGTACCTGTGGTGAAAGTGAAAGACGTAGACGAGGCTGTCGGTCTGGCTAATGATTCCCCCTATGGCCTCCAAGCTGCTATCTTCACCCAAGACATCAATCTGGCGCTCAAGACTGCCAAACGACTCGATGCAGGATCAATAATGATCAATGGAACCACAGCGATGCGCGCCGAAAACCTTCCCTTTGGTGGGGTGGGTGACACCGGTGGTTATCGTGAAGGCATTCACGACACCGTGCTCGATTTCACCAGGCAGAAAACCATTGTGGCGATCGGAGCCTTGGCATGAGTTTGTCTATGCGCGAGGTGCGCAAATCTTATGGCACCGCAGAGGTCCTGCACGGTGTTAGCCTTGAGGCTGAACCCGGTCAGGTTGTTGCGATTGTGGGCGCCAATGGGGCCGGAAAATCAACCCTGATCAAGGTTCTTTCTGGTGCACACCGCATGGACTCCGGCGAGATGACTCTCGACGGGCAACCACTGAATTTGAAGAACCCCCGCGACGCTATTGAACGAGGAATACGTACGGTCTATCAGGAGCTCTCTGTTGTTCCCGAGCTCACCGTTACCGAGAATCTTCTTTTGGGTGCTCTGCCGAAACGTGGTGGTCTGGTGAGTTGGAAACAAGCCCACGAGCAGGCAGCCCAGCTCTTGGATAATGCTGGGTTCACTAACGTTGACCATCGTACGAAAACTGGTGAGCTCACTGTCGCCAAACAACAGATGGTGGAGATTGCGAAAACCTTGGGGGATAACCCGCGAATACTTGTTCTGGATGAGCCCTCTGCTGTCTTGGCAGGATCCGACCTGGATTCGCTGTTCGAGCTGATCAGGGGTTTGAAGAAAACCGGAACAACCGTTATCTACATCTCCCATCGGCTCCAAGAAGTGCTCGATATTGCCGACAAGATTGTGGTGATGAAAGATGGGGAGTTTATTGCAGAGATGGCTCCCGATGAGACAGACGAGGATCACATCATTGCTCTCATGGCCGGGCGTACCATCGAACAGATCTATCCCGAACGACGTCAAGAATTCGGCGAAGAAACCCTTGCTTTGCACAACTTCACCCGCCCAGGAGAATTCGAAGACATTTCACTATCAGTACGCCGCGGAGAGGTTCTGTCTATCTTTGGACTGGTTGGATCAGGGCGAAGCGAACTGGTGGAAACCATCTTTGGTGGGCGTCGAATCGGCAGTGGCGACCTCATGATCCATGGGCTACCGAGGCGATTCACTCACCCCACCCAAGCCATGAGAGCAGGCCTTGCCCTGGTCACCGAGGACCGCAAACGTACCGGCCTGATTCTTGGCCACACAGTGTCAGAGAATATTTCATTGGCCACCATGAAAGGGTTACTGCTCCAGATGAAGAAGATCCGTGCAGGGGTCTCAACGATGACTGAGGATCTGTCGATTCAACCCCATAACTGTGCCGCCTTGGAAGCCGGCCAGCTCTCTGGGGGAAACCAGCAGAAAGTCGTACTCGCTAAGTGGTTGCTGACCAAGCCATCCATCCTTCTGTTGGATGAACCCACTCGTGGAGTGGATGTGGCTACCCGGGTGCAGATTTATTCCATGATTGATCAACTCGCCCGCGAAGGAATGTCGATCCTCATGGTGTCCTCGGATTTAGCCGAGGCTATTGGTGCAGCTGATCGTGTCCTGGTGATGAGGGAAGGATCACTTGTGGGGGAATTGGAGGCTAGTCAAACCACAGAGGATGAGGTTCTCGCGTACTCGATAGGAACGAAGAAATGTCAAGAATAGAATTGCCTGATTTTGGTCTTGAGCGTGGACGCCTGGTTGTGGGCGGGCGAGACATCACCATGGTTCTGATCCTTGGTATAGCCCTGGTCGCCCTCGCTATTGCGGCCCATCCGTTGACCAACAACATCTTCTACACCGAAAACAATCTCACCAACATCATGCGGCAGTGGCCCTCTTATGGGTATGGGCTCATTGCGCTAGGGATGTTCTTCGTCATCCTCACCGGTGGCATCGATCTGTCGGTGGGATCGGTGTTGTGTTTCTCTGGGTTGCTCGCCGCGGGATGCTCCCTGTGGTGGGGGTTGCCCGTCTGGGTGTGCATGCTGGTGGGCATCACTTCAGGAGTGATATGGGGGATGATCAACGGGTTCCTTGTCTCCCAGTTTGATCTCGCACCCTTTGTGGTGACCCTAGCGACCATGACCACTATTCGCGGGGCCTGCTACGTACTGTCACCAGTGGCTTTAACACCCACCGATCCTGGGTTCCGTGGTGTCACCTCGAAACTCATTGGCCCGTTCCCACCGGCCTTCCTGGTCTTAATTCTCTTCCTGATCGTCGCCACCGTGTTCTTCAACCGAACACCCTTAGGCCGATCCACGATCGCCATCGGTGGCAACAGGGAAACAGTACGCCTGGCAGGAATTTCGGTGAAGAAAGGGTTGCTCACCGCGTACATGATTTCAGGATTATGTGCGGGTACGGCTGGGGCTCTCATCGCTTCACGAAGCGGAACAATACAACCCAGCGCAGGGGCGGCCTATGAGCTGGACGCTATCGCTGCCTGCGTCATTGGAGGGGCCTCTTTGGCTGGAGGGAAAGGAAAGATACGAGGAGTCATCGTTGGCATGCTGGTCCTCGTACTGATGAACAACATCTTGTCGCTACGTGGGGTGGAATCGTACTGGCAACAAGTATTCAAAGGCTTGATCATCATCGTGGTGATCTTGATACAGTCTCGATCCCGTCAAAAGGATTGAGGCAAAGTCCGCTGCGGCCCGGAACTTGGATCCACCAGGTGAGCGACCACAGCACAAGTGATTCGACTAATAAGCAGGTAAGGAGAATGCTATGAGAATCAAGAAATGGGTGGCGATTGCTGCCGCGAGCCTTCTGGCTCTAGGGACGATGGCGGGCTGCGGTGATTCCGGCAGCACCGGCGGTGACGGTGGCGACGCCACACTCACCATCGGAATGGCCAATCTCTCTCTAGGAGGCGACTACTTCGAAGGAATGGATAAGGCTGTCAAGGCGCGTGGCGCTGAGCTGGGCTTCACTGTTGTTTCTTCGAATGCTGATGGCGATGCCAACAAGCTGCTGACCGATGTGGAGAACCTGGTTGCCCAAGGCGTGGACGGAATTATTATTTCCGGCGCCTGGCTCAACGACTTCCCAGAAGCACTCGCAGCCGCATCTGACGCCAACATCCCCGTGGTGCTCGTTGACCGTTTGACCTCAACGAAGAACTACACCGCATGGATCGGCCCAGAAAACGAGCGCATGGGTAAAGAGGTCGGCGAGTATCTCGTCAGCCAGCTCCCTAATGGCGGAACCGCTGTCATCATCCGTGGTGGCCCCGAAGACAACACCATTGGTATCGCACGTACCGCTGGTGTGACTGCTGCTTTCACCGCTGCAGGCATCACGATTGAACTGGCCACCGACTTTGGTGGATGGAATGCTCAAGATGGCAAGACCGCCATGGAAAACATGATGGCCAAGCTTCCACAGATCGACGTAGTCTTCTGTGAAAACGACGACATGTGTCTCGGCGCCAAGACCGCTGCTGCTGATGCTGGCAAGACCAACATCATCTTCGGTGGCATCGACGGTTCTGCTAGCGCACTTGCCGCCATCGCTGATGCAGCCAGTGAATACAAGTATGTGGCCACTGGTTACAACGATCCTAATGTCATTGGCACCAAGGGTGTTGACGTCATGAAGCAGATCCTCGACGGAGAGACAGTGGCTCAAGACCAGCCTATTGATTCTCCGCTGATCACCGCTGCCAACGTGGCGGACTTCATCTAGGAACATGAAGGATCGTTCTCATGAGTGACATCATTGATTGCCTCTCCCGTCGGATCATCCCAGTCGCAGTTCTGGATGACGTACGCCACGGGCCCCTCCTCGGTGAGGCACTCATAGCTGGGGGACTTCCCCTGGTCGAAATCACTTTGAGAACCCAAGCCGGACTGGCCGCCATCGCAACACTCGCGCGCGATGGCGGCCCGACCGGGTCACAACTATTGGTGGGTGCTGGAACAGTGACATCCACCGATCAGGTGGAGGCAGCTGTGAGCGCCGGGGCAAAATTCATTGTTTCCCCCGGATATAGCGCTGAAGTTGTTCACGCAGCCCAAAAACTCGGGGTCACAGTCATTCCAGGGGTAGCTACCGCTGGTGAAATGATGGCAGCACTGGGTCAGGGTCTTCGGTTGGTCAAATTCTTTCCAGCTTCCCATCTGGGTGGTCCCGCGGGGTTGGCGGCGTTCACGGGGGTCTTCCCCGAACTCAGCTTCGTCCCCACCGGTGGGGTGGGCCCCAACAATCTCGGTGACTATCTGTCTATGACATCGGTGGCGGCCGTGGGTGGTTCCTGGATGATCCCGCGTGAGGCCTTGCACCATGGCGATGGTCCAACCATTGAGGCGCTGACGAAACAAGCTGTTGAGCTCGCTGCGCCGTACAAGCTTTCAACACGGGAGGACACATGATGAAGATCAAAGCACCCGACCAGTGCGAATTTGATGTCGTTTCTTTGGGCGAGGTGATGCTTCGCCTCGATCCAGGAGAATCAAGGATTCGTGCTGCTCGCCAGTTCAACATCTGGGAGGGTGGGGGAGAATACAATGTCGCTCGCAGTTTGAGCGCAGTCTTCGCTCAGCGTACGGGCCTGCTCACCGGATTACCCGACCATGAGCTGGGTCGTTTAGCAGAAGGACTGATTCGCTCCTCAGGAGTAGACACCTCCATGATCCATTGGAGTCCCTATGACGGTGTAGGTGAAGCTGGTCGCCTGGGGCTCAATTTCACCGAGCGTGGTTTCGGGGTTCGCTCCGCTTTGGGCATCTCTGATCGCGCCCACACTGTGGCCTCACAGATTCGGGCGGAAGACTTCGACCTGGAGGATTTATTCGTACGCCGTGGTGTGCGCTGGCTGCATACAGGGGGAATCTTTGCTGCCCTATCCCCCCAAGCTGCTCATCTTGCTGAAGATGTCATGGCCCTAGCCCGCGAGCATTCAACTGTGGTGTCCTATGACTTGAATTATCGTGAATCCTTGTGGCGTCGCTTTGGTGGGCAACCAGCAGCCCAAGGTGTCAACCAGCGTCTTGCCCCACTGGTGGATGTGATGCTCGGTAATGAGGAGGATTTCTCTGCCGCACTTGGAATGACTGCGGAAGGAATCGGGCCAGACCTCGACGATCTTCCCCTGCCCGCTTTCACCGCTCTTATTGAGCAGGTGGGGGTAACGTACCCAAATATCCAGATGGTGGCGACCACTTTGCGCCGTGTTGTGACCGCGACAGTTAACGATTGGGGAGCTATTGCATGGCAGCGTGGTGTTGGTTTCGTGGAAGCTGAGCAACGCTGCGGTTTGGAGATCCTCGACCGTGTCGGAGGTGGAGATTCTTTTGCCGCTGGAATGATCTATGGGTTGCTGAAGGGTATGGACATCGACAAGGCTGTCCGCTACGGCACGGCCCATGGTGCCCTAGCAATGACCACCCCAGGGGATGTATCCCAAGCTGACCTCACCCAAGTCAGTAGGCTGGTTGATGGCGGTAATGCCCGCGTCATCCGGTAGTTTTACCGTGGCTCGATGGGTGAGCACATCATCTATGGCACGATCGCCAGGAAGATGAAGGCAGCCAAGAGGGATAGGTGCAACATCGCGTGCAGGGTTTTGGCCCGCCCTGGGACCACGGTGAGAACAGCCACGATGGTGGAGGTGATGAGCAACACAATCTGGACAGGCTCCAAACCAAGGGTTAAGGGGGTGGGGAGCCAGATCGAGGCCACAGCCAAGGTGGGGATCGTCAAACCAATGGAAGCGATGGCGGAGCCGTACCCCAAATTCAACGAGATTTGGGTACGATTCTTCGCTGCGGCGCGTACTGCGGCAATCGACTCAGGCATCAGCACCATCACTGCAATGATCACACCAACAAAAGAAGCAGGCAACCCCAACCAGGACACCCCAGCCTCAATAGCTGGTGACTCGATCTTGGTGAGCCCCACCACCGAAACCAGGGCGATCGGAAGAAGAACCACCGAGGTGAGGGTGGTCGACAAGGAGGGTGCATGAGCATGGACCTCCTTTTCTTTGGCAACAGGCAGGAAGAAGTCGCGGTGTTTGATGGTCTGGGTGAAAACAAAGAATCCGTAAACCACCAGTGAAGCGACGGCGACAAAAGCCAGCTGCGGTCCAACGTACCTGGGGGCAATATCCGACACCGTGAAACGCGGAAGAACCATGGTGATCGTGGCGAGCAGGACTACGGACCCGAGGGCAGCCCCAGTCCCCTCAGGATTGAACTTGGTCAAGTGATATTTCTTAGCACCCACCAGCAGGGAAATACCTACGATACCGTTCATGGTGATCATGACCGCAGCGAATACCGTATCGCGGGCCAAGGTGGAGACGTTTCCGGTGTTCGACATCATGAGGGTGACAATGAGAGCCACCTCGATAATCGTCACCGCCACCGCGAGGATGAGCGAACCGAAGGGTTCCCCCACCTTGTGGGCAATAGTTTCAGCGTGGTGGACAGCAGCCAATACCGATCCCACCAAGAGCACCGCTTCGATCACCAGCACCCAGCTAGCAGGGTAGCGCCCCCACGAAAAAATCAGCGCAACAAAAGCCACAACAGGCAGGATGGTTGTCCACTTCACCAGTCCACTCACAAAAGAATTCACCGGTCAATTCTACTGCGGTCATTCAAGAGGAGGATATAAGTTGGTGTGACAAAACAGTACCGTCCCCATTTGTCACACCCGCTACGAGGTCATGACTCCGGTAGCCTGGCATTCCTCGGTGGTTGTTGTCATGATTTGGAGGGCAAAATGGGTGCCTCGCAGGGATATGAACCCGGTTTCGGACATGACCCCACCCTCACTGCGTACTAAAGCGGAAATCAGTGGCCACTGCGAGGGGCCCACCTGCGCCTGATCTGGTTGGGTTGCGCACTGGATGCGTGCCAGTGCCCAAAGATCAACAAGCGAGAGCTCACTGAGGGATTGGTCGGTCAGATTCCCACTCCATTCATCGACGCGATCTATCCGCTCTTGAGGTATCTCACGTTCGCAGGTGTCAAACAACCGGTTGGCGATAGCTATCGAGGTCGGATCAAGATCTGTCTCAGATGCCCCCAGTGCAGAATCTAGTACGGCAAAACCTGATTCGGAGCATTGTATCTCTGGGTTGTCGCTGGTGAGCATCAAAGAGGAGACGATGTCGATCACACCGGAGAGAGCATGGAAGTCTTCCCCAAAATCTATGTCGTTAATCTTCGCAAATAGCGCAGTATCTTCGCTGGTGAGTTTTTGGCCTTGCCCGAGGAGCAGGGAGAGATATTCGACAGGATCAGCTTCGTCGTACACTGTTTCGGGAATGTCGATCGGAGAGCCGAGGATACGCCCGTCATAGAGCGGAAAAGACAGGGAGGGGCCAGTGAAGTATTCCAGTGTGGGCAAGCCACCCTCGATGGCTACTTCACTGAGTATCTCTACCTGTTCGGGTGGTGGTACGAACGACTCTCCGAGAAGGTGTGCTGTTGCCTGGAGTGGAGCGAGTTGCTCAGTAGCTATACGGGGATCACTGTCGCCTAGCGAGTCGCGCAGAATGGTGAACATGGAGTTAACATTTTCCCGATAGGTTTCACTGTCCTGAAAATGAGAGACCCTTGCCTGTTCAAGGAGAAGCAGGAAGAAACTTGCACCACCGTCATCAGCATCGACATCCTCGGATAAGTATTCAGCTGCGTTCTCCCAGAGCTGTTGCCTTTGTTCCGAGGAGCATGGGGTGTAAACACCGGGTGGGAAAGCAATGAGGAATAATCCATAGGTCCAGTCAGGATTGTCTTGCTCAAGATCACATAGCGTACGGTAGGGATCCAGGATTCCTCGAAGATCCTGGTTGACCGAGCCGGGTTGGCCACCAAAAAGGATCCATGCCCATACCGCCATGTAAACGTCGATGACATCGGCTTGTTCAGGATCTACCCCAGCGAGAGGGGTCCCACCGAAAAACATCTGTCGAAGTAGCGTGCGTTGGTCATCTGTCAGCATCTGGGTGACCTGATCAGCCCAACCAATCTCATAAGCGACATAGGCTGGTGGTGCCCATGCGAAGGATGACTCCATAGTGGTCATATCGGTTGCGGCATCATTGACTCGCTTCAGAACAGTTTTCCATCCTGATTCTCCGAGGATCTCGGGCGCTGTGGGCCCTAATCCTGCAACAGCACGAGCCCTGAGGTACATCCCCGTCACATCGATGGCTGCCAGGTCATCTGCACCGACCGCAACGATTGAACCATCAGTGTTCTCTGCCACAGAGACGCTCTCATAGAGCGAAGCCGTGGCATCCAACCACTCATCCCAGCTCACTTTCGATGTTGCGGGGGTACATCCCACAAGACAGACCACAAGGGCTACCAGCAAACAACGACGCATGTGTACTCCAACAGTTCGGCTGCTGACAGTCTCTCACATCTGCCGACAGCGGGACAGTTGGGGACAGGCACTGAGTCCCAGCCTGCCCCGGTTCCGGCGCTACGATGGATGGGGGAAGGAGTATGGATGGAAACCTGGGTGAAGAAGCGGTCCCACACCCCTCCTGGTTTGTTTGCTGCTGAGGCTGCAGGGTTGCGGTGGTTGGCGGTTGAGCGGGGAGTGCCGGTAGTGGGGGTCATTGAACAAGGTGAGAAGTCGATTACCCTGGAGCGGTTGGGTCGCGCGACACCCACTGAGCGCGATGCCACCCAGTTTGCTCAAAAACTGGTCAGGACCCATGACGCGGGGGCAACCAGTTTTGGCCAGGGGCCACCGGATTACTTTGGTTTGTCCTATATCGCTGATCTGCCCATGTCCTGTGAACTGTCCGCGTCGTGGGGGAGATTCTATGGTGAACAACGGGTCTTACCGTACGCGCGCCAAGCCGGGTTCTCCACCGAGGACATGAAAGTTTTTGAGAAGCTGACTTCCCGGCTGGTCGAGGGGGTTTTCGATGATGAGGCACCACCTGCTCGACTGCATGGAGATCTGTGGAGTGGGAATGTGATGTGGACGCCAACAGGTGCGGTCCTCATCGATCCCTCGGCTCATGGTGGGCATCGGTTGACCGATCTGGCGATGATGTCGCTCTTCGGTTTGCCCTTCTTGGAGACTGTCCTCACCACCTATGCCCACGAATCTGAGTTTCTCCCCACCGATTGGCGTACTCTCATCGACCTCCACCAGGTCTACCCGCTGTTGGTCCACGCCGTACTCTTCGGAGGTGGTTACGCTCACCAAGCAGTACGCGCCGCGCGACCATACGTGTGAACTGGTGAATTGATGTTCGTGTCCACAGTTAACGGTCATCATCACCGTTAACTGTGGACACGAGTGAAAAAGGCGGTTGAAGACTCAGTGGCCCAACATGGGGATGCCGAGCATTCCAACGAGGATGCCGATCCCATAGGTGACACTCATCGCTAGTGCGCCAACGATGATGTTGCGTACGAGTGCTCTCATCTTGGAGGCTTGACCCAACCAGGCCGAGACGACACCGGTCAGTGCCAGCGCGAGGGTGACAGCGATCAAGGTGGCCGCCACGCGAATATTAGGTGGGGAAGCCATGGCTAGCATCGGAATCAGGGCACCAGCGGTGAAAGCAATAAAAGATGCGAAAGCCGCTGCCCATGGTGAGGTCTGCTCATGGGCGGAGATTCCATAGCGGGCCTGGGTGTGGGTGCCAATAGCGTCATGGTCGGTGAGAGTCTTGGCGATGGAGGTGGCCTCTTTCTTGGAGAACCCTTGTTCCTCGTAGGTGCCGGCCAGATCGGTGAGTGCTCGATCCATGTCGGTGTCGAGAAGGTGGCGTACCTTCTTCACCGCACCCAACTCGGTGTCCTTCTGAGTTGAGACCGACACATATTCACCCCCAGCCATAGCGAAGGCTCCAGCAACCAGCCCAGCCAAACCGGAGATGAACAGGTGCTGGGTTTCCACCACGTCGGAGGTAGCAGCGGCACCAGCAACACCCATGAGGATACCGGCCACCGAGACGATGCCGTCGTTGGCACCCAGTACGCCAGCACGTAACCAGTTCAATCGGGAGGCCAGAGATTTAGAGGATTTTGTAAAGTCAGTAGCTTCAGGAGCTTCAATTGTTTCTGCCATACCCCCATCGTTGCTGATTGCCTTGGTGTTCACAACTAAGGCATACCTAGGCTTGCTAGAATCTCCTGGTATCCCTGCGTACGTCATACTGTGGTTGGTCATGTGTGCAGGTGGTACGCGATGGAAGGAACAGATGTGAGTCACCAAGGTGAGACCATGGGCGTCGAGGGCGCACCAGGTTATGACGCGCACGCCGCCCAAGAGAAGTGGCAAGCGTACTGGGAAGAGAATGAAACTTTCCGCCCACTTGATGATGGGTCGAAGGAACGCCGTTACGTTCTCGACATGTTCCCTTATCCTTCCGGCGACCTGCACATGGGTCATGCGGAGGCCTTCGTCATGGGTGATGTGGTCGCCCGCTATTGGAAGCTGCGTGGTCTGGATGTTCTCCATCCTCTGGGCTGGGATTCCTTTGGGTTGCCGGCGGAGAATGCGGCTATTAAGCAAAAGAGTCACCCGGCCGAGTGGACGTACGCCAACATTGAAACCCAGGCGCGCTCGTTTAAACGCTATGGGTTGAGTGTGGATTGGTCTCGGCGCTTGCACACCTCAGATGTGGAGTATTACCGCTGGACCCAGTGGTTGTTCCTGGAGTTCTATAAGAAAGGTTTGGCCTACCGGAAGGCTGGTTTCGTTAATTGGTGTCCGAGTTGTCAGACGGTACGCGCCAATGAGCAGGTTGTTCAAGGTGAATGCGAGAGATGCCACAACCCGGTGACGAAACGCCAGCTCACCCAGTGGTATTTCAAGATTACCCAGTATGCCCAGCGCCTGTTGGATGACATGGATCATCTGGAGGGAATGTGGCCTGATCGGGTTCTGGCTATGCAGAGGAATTGGATCGGGCGTTCGGAGGGGGCCTACGCCGATTTCCGTGTTGAGGGCCGAGCTGAACCGATTCGTGTTTTCACCACCCGACCGGACACTCTCTATGGGGCGACGTTTATGGTGGTGGCCCCAGATGCTGATTTAGCTAGTGAACTGGTCACCGACCAATATCGCGCAGCCTTCGAATCGTACCTGGAGAAAACCAAGCAGGTCACCGAGATAGAGCGCCAATCCACTGAGCGCGAGAAGACCGGGGTCTTCTTGGGTGTCTATGCCACCAATCCGCTCACGGGTGCGCAGATGCCGATCTGGGCGGCCGACTATGTGTTGAGTGACTATGGCACGGGTGCGATCATGGCGGTACCTGCCCATGATCAGCGCGACCTGGATTTCGCCCGGAAGTACGACCTGCCCGTTGTGGTGGTCATCGACACCGGTGAGGAGGATCCTCGCATTTCGGGTGTGGCCACCACTGGTGATGGTGTGTACGTTAATTCTGGGGAACTCAATGGGCTCAGCGACAAGGTGTCAGGAATCGGAACCATCAATGCCAAGCTCAAGCGCGATGGTACCGGTGAGGGTGCTGTCACCTATCGTCTACGCGACTGGTTGTTGTCGCGCCAGCGTTTCTGGGGTTGCCCGATCCCGATCATCCACTGCCCGGCCTGTGGTGAGGTGCCCGTACCCGAGGATCAGCTGCCAGTCGAACTACCTGATTTGCGTGGCGCAGACCTGACTCCTGCGGGGGTTTCACCACTAGCGGGCGCCGCTGATTGGGTGAACACCACCTGCCCGAGGTGTGGAGGAGCGGCCACCAGGGACGCCGACACGATGGATACCTTCGTGGATTCCTCCTGGTATTTCTTCCGCTACTGCTCGCCGAGGGAAGACACGGTGGCTTTTGACAAGCAAGCGGTTGCGACCTGGATGCCGGTGGATCAGTACGTCGGTGGGGTGGAGCATGCGATCTTGCATCTGCTGTATTCCCGGTTCTTCACCAAGGTATTGTTCGACATGGGCCTGGTGGAGTTCACTGAACCCTTCCAACGCCTGATGAATCAGGGTCAGGTCATCAACCAGGGCAAAGCAATGAGCAAGTCGCTGGGTAATGGGGTGGACCTGGGTGAACAGATCGACAAATATGGGGTCGACACAATCCGTACCACCGTTGTTTTCGCTGGCCCACCTGAGGATGACATCGACTGGGCGGATGTGTCCCCTTCGGCGACCCTGCGTTTCTTGCAGCGAGCCTGGCGTGTGGCTAACGATGTCACTAGCGAAGTGGGTGCTGATCCTGCCACGGGTGATCTTGCCTTACGCCAGACAACTCACCGTACCCTCCAAGACATCACAGACCTGCTGGCTTTGCGCCGGTTCAATGTGTGTGTGGCTCGGCTCATGGAGTTGGTCAATGCCACCCGCAAGACCATTGATTCCGGTGCAGGAGCCAGCGATCCGGCAGTACGCGAGGCCGCCGAATGGACGGCTATCGCTTTGTCCCTGTTCGCTCCTTATGTCGCTGAAGAAATGTGGGAACTACTCGGTCATGCGCCATCGGTAGCTGAGGCAACCTGGCCGAAAGCCGACAAGAAACTGTCGGTGGCCGACACGGTGACCATGGCCGTCCAGGTTCAAGGAAAGGTACGCGCCAAGATCGAGGTTCCTGCTGAGATCACTGAAGAAGAGGCTGAGGCGTTGGCCCTAGCCGATGAGAATGTGCAGAAGTTCCTGGCGGGTCGAGCGGTAGCTAAGGTGATTGTGCGCGCACCCAAGATGGTCTCCATTGTGCCGAAAGTCTAGAATCTGCGAACCTGTGGATGGTGACCAAGTTATCCACAGATTCTGATTTCTGTGACACTTTGTGGCGCCTGGCGCCCATTGTTAGGGTGTGAAAAACCTGTCACCTGCGGATACCTATGTGGGCAGGCTCCACACCTTGTTTCCTTCACTTGGGGAGTCTGAGGAATCATCACCAGAGCCATCCACGCGGGAAAACATCGCAGCGCATGCACCACGGCGTGCCGTGGAGTCTCTGCCAGCTCGGTTCAAGCGTTTCGGTGTTGAGCATGTGAAAGTACTCTCCACCATGGCACTGGTTGCGGTGATTTTCACCACCTGGATGGTGATGAGTGCCCGGGCCGTACCACTGGAGACGATGGAACCTGAGGACATGGTCACCATGGCCACACCCGAGGTGCCCACCGAAGAACACAAGTGGTTGATCCATGTCCTTGGCGCTGTCGCCAACCCTGGTGTGGTAGCGGTGGAATCCGATGCGCGGGTCATTGATGCCATCGCAGCAGCAGGTGGGTTAACCCCAGACGCTGACCCTGGTGAACTCAATTTGGCGGCACTGTTGTCCGACGGGTGTCAGGTCTTCATTGGGACCCGTGCCAACCCTTTAGGGGAAGTACGCTATGGGCCAGGCGATGTCGTAGTCTCAGGAACAGGGGGAGCGGTCTCGGGGTCATCGACAGTGAATCTTAATCGCGCCACCCAAGCGGAATTGGAGACACTGCCTGGGGTTGGGCCGGTGACTGCTCAAGCGATCCTCGCTTGGCGTGATCAGCATGGGTCGTTCACCTCCACCTCCCAGCTCCAGGAAGTCAAGGGGATTGGCTCCAAGACCTTCAGCCAACTTGAACCATATGTGAGTGTGTAGGTGTTGACGCAAGCAGACGCCGGGCAAGACCCTGGTAGCAACCAAGATGACGGCTACTCTTTGACCCAGTGGCGTAACTCTCTTGGGGATTTACGATTGGTGGCACCTGCACTCGGTGTTTGGTTGGTGATGTGGATGGTGACCAGGTGGGAGTGGGGCCTGTGGGCGAGTGCAGTCGTGACCGGTTGTTGTTCGGTGGGCTGGATGCTGAGTCGGCGGCACAATTCGCGCCTGAGACAGGGGTCGATAGTGCTGGGGGCACTCTGCGTGATGATGGGGGCTTCTGTGATTATTGGTGGCATCAGGATGGCTAGTGCTACTCGCGGTGTCCTTGCTCAAGCGGCCACCACCCGTGCAGTGGGTGAAGCGGACATAGTTGTTCAGTCTTCCCGACTCAGTGCTCGATGGGGGATGGTGGTGGTGAACGCGCAGTGTCGCCAGATGTCTATCGAGAACGAAACCTACGAACTGAGTCAGCCTGTTGTTCTGTTTGTGCCAGCTTCCTACGCTGACAGGTGGTTGGAGTATGCCCCTGGCACGGTGGTATGGGTGAGTGTCCGGTTGGGGGAAAGTGAGAGATCGCAGCAGGAAAGCGCCACGATGTCAGTGCTGGGTGGAGCTCAAATCATTCGAGGGCCACCGCAGTGGCAGAGGTTCCTTGAATCAATGAGATCTGGGCTGCGACAAGCAATGAGGTACTCCACGCCGGAGCAAGCTGCGTTAGTCCCTGGGTTGGTGGTGGGGGACACCTCGGCGATGTCTGTGACTTTGCGAGATGAGTTTCGTACCACTGCTCTGACTCATATGACTGTGGTTTCTGGGGCACATCTAGCTGTTGTTCTCTCCTTCTTATCTCTGCTCGCACGTTATCTTGGGGTACGAGGTCGGTGGATCACGGTTGTTTGTGTTGCCGGTGCAGCGGTGTTTGTTCTCCTGTGTCAGGGGGGTCCTTCGGTCCTTCGAGCTTCAGCAATGGGATTGGTGTCTCTCATTGCTGCTGGTCGTTCCACCGGACGTGGCTCGAGTGTGGGGCATCTGGCGATAGCGGTGATTCTGTTGAGCTGGATGGATCCGTGGATCGTCAGATCCTTGGGGTTCACCTTGTCTGTATTGGCCTGCTTGGGGATCATCCTCTTTGGTCAATACTGGTCAACTATTCTTTCCCGATGGTTACCCCTGTGGCTAGCGGAGGCGATGGCCATACCTTTGGCCGCACACCTCGCCACTCAACCCATGATCTGTTGGATTTCAGGTTATGTCAGTGTCTCTGGAGTGTTGGCCAATGCTGTTGCTGGGCCCTGGCGAGCTCCAGCCACCGTACTGGGGTTGCTGGCTGCTGTTTTGTCGATTGTGAGTCCAACTCTTGCTTCCTGCGTTGGATACCTAGCGGGGTGGTGCGCCCAACCGATCCTGCTTGTTGCCCACCATGTGGCGCACCTGCCTGGTTCCACTCATCCGTGGCCGACAACTGCTGCAGGCATGATCCTTATGGTGGTGGGATGCTTTGTTCTCACCTTGGTGATTCCTCTGATTCTGTCACGCAGGTGGGTGGTGCTGGTGGTTAGTGTAGCCATGGTGGCGATGATGCTCCTGCCCCCTTATCAACCAGGATTCCCTGGCAAGGACTGGCAGGTTGCCTTGTGTGATGTTGGACAGGGGGATGCCATGGTGGTTCGCACTGGTGCCCATCAGGCGATCGTGGTGGACACCGGCCCACCGGGAGGATCGGTGGTGACCTGTCTGCGCCAATTGGGGATACGGCAGATTCCTCTTGTCGTGCTCAGTCATTTCCATGATGATCACACTGGAGGTTTCGAGTCGGTAGCGAGCCAATTCGATGTGGGGACCGTACTGGTGCCCACAGGAGCGGGTGACTCCGAGATGGTTCTTCTCCAGGCACAGTCTCATGGGATTCCTGTGGCTGTGGGGGTCCAAGGTTCGAGCGCCGAGATTGGGGAGGTACGTCTGGTGGTGGTTTCTGCCTGGAATTCGCAGCGGGTTTCCACTGGGGAGGGTGAATCGGCTCAAGACAACGATGAGTCTTTGGTGGTACGCCTGGATACCCCACAGATGAGTGTGCTGGTGACTGGCGATATTGAGGTGGCAGGTCAGCAGGAAGCCCTCAAGAATCGCGAACAACTGCGCGTGGATGTGTTGAAGGTGCCCCACCATGGTTCTGCTAGTCACGATGTGGAGTTTTTCCGGGCCACAGGTGCGCAGATCGCAGTCATTGGTGTGGGGGAGGGCAATGTCTATGGTCATCCCGCATCATCGACTATGTCTGATCTGAGGGGTGAATCAATGGTGGTGATTCGAACCGACGAACATGGATCCTTCACACTCACCCACCAAGGCGATTGGTCGATCACCGCCCAGCGGTAACGATGCGCCCTCAGATGGCACGCTACTGGTTACTGTTGGAGCTACGGCGAAGATGGGCAAGTCGGATGATGAGGCGTTCCAGGGCGTAGTCGGCATTTGCTGATGCACCCTTGACCTGTGCATCAGCCACACTGACAGCTTTGATAGCTGAGGCGACTGTTGAGGGCGACCAGGCCCGTGCCACCGGGATAAAGGATTTCATCTTCCATTCCGGTATTCCAATCTCATCAGCTTGGACCTTGTTTTTCTTGGCCGATAAGGAGAGATAGGTTCCCACTTGGCGTAGTGAGGATGCCAAAGCCGCAGTGATCTTGGGGTGGGCGACACCCGTGGACAAGGCCCACCGCATTTTGACGATGGCATCACTGACCCGTCCCGCCAGAATATCGTCGCTCACGGCGTACTGTGTCATGGTGGCCATTCCAGCAAAATACTGGCTGACCGAGACTGCGGATATGGGTTCTTCTTCACTGTCGGCGAGGAGTTGAGCGATGGCTGCGGCGAGACTGCGCGTGTCCTGCCCGATGGCATCAACGAGGCCCCGAGCTGCTGCTGGCGCGATGGTACGCCCCAGGTCCCGTCCTTCTGTTCGGACAAATTCCGGGAGGTCTCTTGGTTTCAAGACAGGATGTTTGAGCACTCGACTAGCCAGTGGTGTGAGTTTATCCAGGAGGGCTTTGCCTTCACGACCCCCCGCATGGGAGATGATCAGGGCAAGGTTGTCGGGCAGGTTTCCAGCGATGCTGATCAGGTGGTTGTCGAGTTCTCTGGGTGCTTTCTCTGCCCCGGTGATGCAGGCGATGGTTGAGGAGGAAAAGAGGTCTGTCCCGCTCATCTGTTCCAGCTCGGCTGGGGTGAGACTTGCAGCGGAAGCTTTGACGAGGCGAGCTTCGGGGTACTGAGCTTGGGTGGCGGCGATCTGACGGGAAACCTCGCGCTCAGCAAGGAAGATTTCGGGCCCAGTGATGAGGGTGAAGGTAGAGAAACTCGTCACAGTGACCAGTATGCCCTACAGCAGTGACATGATCCCAACCTAGTGGGCAAGGAATCGTGGTTGAAGATAAGGGTTGGTGGCACGTTCAACGGCCATATCAGTGTCCGGTCCGTGCCCAGGAAAAATCTTTGTCTCGTCACTCACAGGCAGGATTTTCTCGCGCAGGGTGGCGATCATGGTGTCATGATTCCCCCCAGGGAGATCCGTACGCCCAATAGAGCCAGCAAACAAGACATCCCCACTGAAACACATACTGTCGCCATCATAGCTCAGGGTGTAGAGAACTGATCCGGGGGAATGACCAGGAGCGTGGGTGACCAAGAATTCAAGGTTAGCCACCTGGATGACTTCCCCGTCACGCACTGGTTCAACCAGTGCGGGTTCTGTCACACCACCAGGAACAGCCATGGCGTACCACACAGCCATGTCTGGCCCCATTCCTTTTTCAGGGGTAGCTAGAAGGTCGCGATCATCGCTGTGGATACGTACAGGAATCTCATAGTGATCGGCAACGATTTGTGCATTCCCAATATGATCAAAATGACCATGGGTGGCCAGTATGGCCATAGGGGTGAGGTCGTTGCCAGCCACACAATCCCTGACCGTCTCGAAGGCGTCCATTCCCGGGTCAATGATGACGCAAGGCCCCCCCGGTTCAACCCCAAGAACATAACAATTGGCTTGCAGGGGACCAACGGGCAGGATTTCCAGGAGCATGTCACCAGTGTAGTCTGCACAGCGATGCCCCACCATCCGTCCGGGTTCGTCACCCTGCGCGAAGTCGCAGGACCCATGAGTCCCACCCTCCGTCACCCTGCGCGAAGTCGCAGGACCCATGAGTCCCACCCTCCGTCACCCTGCGCGAAGTCGCAGGGCCCATGAGTCCCACCCTCCGTCACCCTGCGCGAAGTCGCAGGGCCCATGAGTCCCATCCTCCGTCACCCTGCGCGAAGTCGCAGGGTCCAGACTACCCAGTTGTTTAAATGTGGAGTCTGGATTCTGCGACTTCGTGCAGACACGTGGCGAGGCAACACAGAATGTGTAACATAACGCACGTTTCGGACTTCCTGCCACCTCTAAATCAGCTGCACATATCGAAATAGTAACCCCCAGTTGACAGACATAGTCAACTCCTATAGACTATCCTTGTGAAACGCAGAGACCTAGAAAAGAAAATCAGAGAAATCGCGAAAACCCGCGGACTCCCAGCCATCTACACCGAAGGCGGAAAACACACAACTGTCAGCATCGGTAAAGACATAACATCAATCCCACGCCACCGCGAAATCGACAAAGACCTCGCCAAAGACATACTGAGAATACTACAAGGAAACTAACATGGAACTCACAGCAAAATGTAAACGTTCAGGACAATGGTGGACAGTACGTGTACCAGAAATACGCGGACTATTTACTCAAACCCGCCGCCTCGACCAAGTAGAAGAATGGGTGCTTGATGCAGCCTCGATGCTCGGCGATCAACCATCTGAAGGATACGTGGTCACTGTCGTGCCAGAACTCGAAGATGACACCCTGGCGGTAGTGACCAGTGTCAAAGAGGCGAGAGAAAGACTACGCACGAGCGAGAAGGAAGCAGCCGTAGTGAATCGTGAAGCCGTGAAACAACTCGCAGATCAGGGGCTTACTGTGCGCGATATTGGCATGATCCTGGATGTATCGCCTCAACGGGCACACAAACTCCTCAAGGCAGCCTGAGTGAAACTCCCCGCTATAACGAAAGTTTAAGAGGAAGCGTGAGTGACTTATTCAACGAACCAGCCCGAGGCAGAGAAAGTACCTCGGGTTGGTTCTCTAGGGAGATTACTGCCAAAGATCGGTTCGTTTACCGCCCCCATCCCACCGACCCTGAAGTGATTGAAGTAATCCAGTGTCCGGGGCACTACAACGATCGCTGAGGCAAGGTTGTGGACGGGGGTGTCAAAAACTCCGTCCCCATGACACCCGTCCCCATGACACCCCTGACGCCCCCATGACACCCGTCATGCGTCCCACCAAGTCACCCTGCGGAGCACTGCGAGTCGCGCTGGCGCGCTCCGCAGCACAGGCTCTACGACTCGCAGGGCCCAGACTACCCAGTTGTTTGAATGTGGAGTCTGGATTCTGCGACTTCGCGCAGAAAGACGGGTGGTGAGGCAACACAGAATGTGTGACATGAGGCACATAATCGGGTTTCCAGCCACCCGACACAAATATGGTACAACAATAGCCATGACCATAGCCACACCGTAACCATGCTGGAGGGGTTTTATAGATGCCTTGTGGGGAATCATTTCCACCTGACTGGGGGAAATACTGTACCCCCAGCGGGGATCGAACCCGCGACCTACAGATTAAAAGTCTGCAGCTCTACCGCTGAGCTATAGGGGCCTAAATATTGTAGTACCTCAGGCGGTGCCATGGCGAATGATCGAGCCGACTAGGTGTGTTACACCGGGACAATGGAACTAAATCCTGTGAAGTCAACCACTGATCCGGGAACATCCTTGACCTCGAAGATCATCTCACCTTGAGTGTCGCCATCGGAATGGATGACTTCGCCGTGAGCGTCAAATTGTGTGACCAAACCGAGGACGATGGCGCTGTGAGGATCGATGGTCCCCTGATAGGTTCCTGCGGGAAGCTCATCGCCAACCAGCCAGAATCCATTGGTGATCGTGCTGGGGTTTTTACGCAATTTGTCGTGGGCTAAACCGATATTCGTGCATCCAGAAATAATGACATGGGAGCCAACAATATTCTCCACAGTGAAGATAAGAGACCCTTCGTTACTGGCACGGGCTTCCAATGTTCCACCAGCATCGTCCTCTTGAGAGATCACACACAAGGAAATGAATCCTGTCTCGATTTCTGCCCGATAGACACCTGGGGCGATATCAGTTCCAACAACAAAGTCACCGTTGTCGAGTCCTGATGCTGACGTGGTCTGCGTACTGGGGGTAGGTGAACTCGTCGTGGGGCGGTCGTTGTTAACGATCGTGGTGATCTGCCCAGTGAACCAGATTCCCACCCCCACAAGCGACAGCACGACAACAGCGATAATGGCCCAGAACCAAGCTCGCTTAGTGAGAGGTTTCTTCACGTTGGAATCATCTGGTGGTACGTGCGTGGCCACCTCCCCTTGGATCGCATTAGTGTGATCGGTCCATGTCGTACCATCCCACCACCGCATCAAGGTGGGATCTTTCGGATCAGGATACCAATTGGGTGCGGGGGTTTGATTCATAGATTAAGGATATCACAAGAAAACACTGGGGAAAGGATCACCGGTCTCACTCATATTGGTGGACCATTCACATCGTCCACCGTCGGTAGATGACATAACCCACACCCGACAGCAGCAAGAAACTGACAAGAGTGATACTGCCGATCAGGGCCCAGGGGGATGTCCGCTCGTGAGGGGTGTTGGTGTCTTCCTTGTCGGGTGTGGCAGGGGTCGTGGATGCCACTGATGGCTCTGATTGCACAGGAGGGGAATCAGTGGAGGTCGGATCCTCCTGTGGGGTGGGACTTGCTGGTGTTGATGTGTTGGAGGGGCGGGTGGTGGAGGTTGCTGGGGCAGTAGGAGATGGATTTCTTGATGTGCCAGCAGGGGTTTGTGGAGTGGCTGGCGTATTCTTTGGGGGAGGTGGCGCACTAGTTTGCGCGGCAGTGGTGGCTGGTTTGGGGGTCTGCCAGGCAACAGGGGAGTGTCGTGGTGCAGGAGCTTGGCCGATACCTCCGCCCAGGGAGAAGGACCATCCCTCATAGCTACCGAAGACGACTTGGCGTTGCCCCGCTCCTTGAGAGGTATACCCCCAGGGGCCTGATTGTTTGGCCCACCAGTACGACCAGTACGCCGTACTCGGTGGGGTAGAAGCGCATGTTTCTTGATAGGTCTGACCCCCTGGAAGGGTGATCTTCTCACTACTTGACGGTCGACCATTAACTCGGCAGACAAAGCTCAGACCATCACGGGTGGTCCCCTGGTAGGAGACTCCTATGGCAGTGAGTGCATCTAAACCGGTAGCTCCCGCGGGTAGGTTGGAGGCACAGTAAACCGCCGTGCCACCGCCAAGCCCCTGATAGTCGATCACGACGGTGACGGCATTGTTGTCCGCACCAGTACAAGCACCGGATCGACCAGAGGTTGGCGGGGCAGCGACGGCGCTCGTGGCGGTCACACCGAGTAGTGCCACCACCACGAGGGCGAGTTGGAGCTTCAAACGCAGCACCGAAGTCTCCATCCCAGGGCTGTGACACCTACGATCAACAGTAATCCAGCAACCGCGAGAGCCCCGGAAGAACTCGTCGTACCGCCGGTGGGAGCGCTGTATGTTGGGGCCCCTGGGGCAACTGGAGCGACGGGTCCTGCCGGTGGGGACGTGGGCGCCGCGGCAGGGGGAGGATCTGCCGGAGCATTCGAGGGGCCACTGGTTGGCGGCGTGGTAGGCTCAGCGGTGTTCGGGGGTTGCCCGCAGGTCGCGGTGGGGGTAGTGGCTAGGGCTCCTAGTGAGGTGAGGTGGAAGAAATCAGCCCCGCCGAGCCCAAGGATTGCTTGGGTGGTTGTCCTCATTGCCTGGGCTCTTTGGCCACTCATTCCTTGGGATGTGATGGTGTCGAAAGCCTCCAGGTCATAACCAATAGCTCCCACATCACCATCCACCAGGGGGCTGTTGTCGAGCACGACCGCACAGGTGACCTGTAATCCACCAATGAATTCTTGGGCTTTGGTCACCACTGACGGGTGACTGTCGGCCAAAGTCTGAGCAGCTAGGCCCGTTGAGTTGGTGTTGGTTGCCCCCCAGCTTTCGAATCCACCATCTGCTTGTTGCTGGCTCAGCAACCAGGTCTTCGCAGCACTGAGCGGAGAACCTGGAGTGGCTAAAACACCACTCGCTGCGAGAGCTTGGGTGGCCATAGCTGTCGAGTCAATGTCCGCCATCATGCACTCGGCCCACCCGAAGGACCCATAGTCGACCGAGGTGGTGTCAGCGCATTGTTGATCAATCATCCAGGTCACCGCTTGTGCTGGCACGCCCTCATCGGTACGCGCAAGGGCAAGCATCGCCAAAGGATGATTAAAGATGTTGTCAATACCGTCTGCCCCGAAAGAGCCATCAGCATTGAGTACGGAACGCAGTTCAGCGATCAGGTCTCGCGTACCACCAGGAACGGGGAACCCGCCCGCATCTAAACCGCTAACTTGGGTAGCGAGAATCATCTTGGCTATGGCAGGCCACATGGTCTCCTTGTTGGATGTAGCTCCGATGAAGGCCTCACCCGAGGCGAAGATCTTGTCAGCAGTGGCAGTGATCTGGTCGCCAGCCACCCCAGCGGAGGCCAGAGCGAAGAGAGCATCGATGGTTTGACCCCAATCGGTGGCTCCATCAGTGGCCACAACATCATTGTTGGCAGCGAGTTGCCCGGCTATCCACCCGGCAGCTGCTGGGGCTGAAGGGGGTTCCTCGCACCAGGCAGGTATAGGTGTTACGACGGACAGAAGGAAGACAGCAAAAACAGCGATTGCTGTGGAACGTAGGTGACGCATGTGTGCGTCCTTTCATGTGAGCGATCCGAAAAAGGATGCCCACCAAGCGACTGAGCCGCTTGCGCACCCCTCCGCAGACCTCGACGGATGGTTCGCTCCGGAACAGAAAGGTATCTGGACTCATCAACTGATGTTGATCTACCATTGCGGGTCAGTGTCGGATTTTGACCGACTTCCCCAATCTGGGCCGGTATGTAATTGTGGACCTCAGCCTAACACAGTGCCAAGGCTAGTGGTTGAATTGGTTGGTGAATGCTTCAGATGGGTCAATTTCTTCCTCAATGAGTCCCACGGCTACCATCGCCTCAGCCATTCTCGTCCATTGTTCTGCGTCCAGTGGTGGGGACACCGCACCCTCGTTGTTGGTGAACAGGGCTGAGGTTGCTGGGAGTACGACCCGAGCCGCCTCCAGGGTGTCTCCACGGAAACTAGGAATATAGTCGGTGGCAATGGTGAGCGTACCTTCTGGATCATTGATCACGGATTCCATGGCTGCTGTCATCCCAGCTACCACACCAGTGACAATCTGAGGGTGTTCTTCAGCGTACGTGCTGGTGGTGGCCAGGCAGATGGAAACCAAGGGAACCTCTGGGTCAATCACACTCACTGGGAATCCTGCGGTCTCGAAGTTCAACACATCAGAGTTCGCGAACCCAACAACCACGTCAACTTCACCAGTGGTCAGAGCAACCTGGTGGGTGTAACCGATCTCCACAATGGTCACATCGGTTTGCTTGAGACCGGCTTGGTCGAGTGCGATCAGAAGGGCAAACCAGTTCTCTCCGAAACGGCCGGGCAACCCAATGGAGTGTCCTTTCAAGTCTTCAACACTAGTAATCGTTGAATCCTGGGGAACAATGAACCGTACCGGATATTGACTGTAGTACGACGCAACCGCAACGATATCGATTCCTTGGGTTCGCGCCTGGAGGATCTCATCACCACCAGCAACCACGAAGTCCTCCTCCCCAGCAGCCAGGGCAGTGAACAGTCCTTCCCCAGCGCCATGGTGGCGAAGCGTTGCCGAGACTTCGTCCGAATAGAATCCGTGCGAATCAGCCACATAGAAGGGTGCGAATTGGATATTGGGGATGAAGGTCAGTCCGATGGTGGTTTCGCCTACCACGGGAACTGCGGGCAGTTTTTTCTCTGTACTGCATGCGGTCAGGCTGAGTCCACAGGCTACGACCACTGCGAGGATGAGGGTACGGATGGGGCGATTTTTCATCGTGTTTCTCCTTGGGGTTGGGTGATGGTGAGATTCGACCAGCGTCGTTCGACGATGGACACCAGGGTGTAGAGCGTGGTGGCGATGAGCGCCAGGATGAGTACGATCGCAATCAGGCGGGCAGTGTTGAGGGCTTCGACCTGGGCAGTGAGCAGGGCGCCTAATCCAAGGTAGGTTCCGCCCATGACCATTTCACCCACAACAGCGCCCGTCACAGACAAGGTGAAACCATTGCGTACCCCGGCCAAGATATTCGGCAGAGCCAGAGGGATTTCTATGTTGACCAATCGGGCCAGTGAGCCAGCTCCATCCATGTGGGCGGCGCTCAAAACCTCTTGGTCGAGGTGGCGGAAACCCACCACAGAACTCACCAGGATAGGGAAGAACACCATGATCGCGCACAGGATCACCTTGCCGGTCATCGAGAAACCCACCCACACTACGAGCAGGGGGGCCAGCGCAATAGCAGGTATCGCTTGGGTGGCACCCAGGAAGGGCAGGGTGGCTGCCGAGGCTATCTTTGAGCGGTAGATGAGGATAGCCGAGGGTACGGCGACAAGGAAACCCAGCAGGGCCCCGCCGAGAGCTTCACTGAGGGTGACCGCGATATAGGGCCAGAAATCGGCATAGACCACGAGCCCATCCCACAGTTCTCTGGCAACCTCCATCGGGGTGGGCAGGCGATAACTGGGGATTCGTCCACCAGCAGTGGTGAGAAACCAGCCGAGAAGAAGGAGTATCCCCAGGCAGAGGGGCGCGATGAGGGTGAGCCATGAATGGCGTGACCGGGTCACTGCTCTCCTTCCGCTCGCTTCAATCGTTTCGAATATTCCGAGCAGAGGGGAGGGTACGGCGTCAGCCAGCGGGCATAGCGCTCATGAGCCATTCCTCCCATCCAGACTGTGACTGTCGGTTCTGGATTCTCACCAGATCGGCCTTTGAGCGTACTCATTGGTTCGCGGACTTCGATCCTTGCTGGATCATCACCGCCGGTTCGGAATTTCACCGACCCCGGAATGTATGGGTGTCAGTCTAGCGCAAGAACGTGTCACAAGGGGACGGGGCGTTTGTCACAAGGGGACGGGGCGTTTGTCACACACCTCGGGATGGCCTTACTCGCCGCAGACGTATCTCAATCGAAGACGACGGTGCGTACCCCGTCAAGAAGGATGCGATGTTGGGCAAACATTTTCACTGCGTGAGCCAGGGTGGCCGACTCGATGTCTTTTCCGATTTCACGCAGGTCATCAACAGATTTGGAATGATCCACTCGAGCCACCGACTGTTCAATAATGGGGCCCTCATCGAGGTCAGGTGTCACGAAGTGGGCAGTCGCCCCAATGAGTTTGACACCTCGGCGATGGGCTTGACGATAAGGATTGGCTCCTTTGAAACCGGGCAGGAAGGAGTGGTGGATGTTGATGACTTTGGAGTCCAAGAATGTGCATAGTTCCGGTGAGAGGATCTGCATGTAGCGGGCCAAGACCACCAACTCGATGTCGTGGGTGGTGACGATATCGCGAATGCGGTCCTCCATCTGTGCCTTAGTGTCGGCTGCCACATAGTGGTGTTCGAAGGGGACATCATAGAACTGGGCGAGTGGTTCCAGATCACTGTGGTTGGCCAGGATCATAGGGACGGTGATGGGCAGGGCCCCGGTACGTACCTGGGCGAGAAGAGTGTTGAGGCAATGATCAGCCGTGGAAGCCAAGATGAGGGTACGAAGCGGGCGACCCACATCGTCAGCGGTGACCGTACCATCGAAGCGTTGAGCAACAGGTGTGAGGCTCTCCATCCATGTCTGTGTGTCGGACTGTGACTCCACCTGGATGCGGGTGAAAAAGGTGCCGGTATCCGGTGAAGAATACTGCTGGAGCTCAGTGATATTCCCCCCGAGCTGCACAATCACCTCAGTCAACCCGTGAACAATCCCCGGCCGATCAGGACACCGAAAGGTCATCACACAATGGTTGGACACCCCCACATCCTAGTGTGACAAATTGATCTGCGCACACCTCGTGCCGGTTCCGCACCTACTGGCGTCACCCTGCGGAGCGAAGCGACTCGCAGGGTCCACGAGTCCCACCTCCGTCACCCTGCGGAGCGAAGCGACTCGCAGGGTCCAGACTATCCAGTTGTTCCAATGTGGTTTCTGGATTCTGCGAGTCGCTCCGCTCCGCAGAATGACTGGTGAGGACGCTCCGCAGAATGACTGGTGAGGACGCTCCGCAGAATGACGAGATCACAGGGGCTATTGGGGTTTTGGTCCCTTGTGACTTTACGCAAGGTAAGGGGTGAGGAATGACGTGGAAATGTGACAAAATGGAACCGTCCCCTATTCCGAGGAGAAACCCATGTTTGACACCCTGCAAGATCGGTTGTCGAAAGCTTTTCGCAGTTTGCGTGGGAAGGGGCGACTCTCGGATAAGGACATCGATGTAACACTCTCCGAGATTCGGGTGGCTCTGTTGGAGGCCGATGTTCACCACGAGGTGGTGAAAACCTTCGTAGACAAGGTACGTACCCGTGCTCAGGAAGTGGAACTCTCCCAGGCCATCAACCCGGCCCAGCAGATAGTGAAAATCGTCCACGAGCAACTGGTGGAGATTCTTGGTGGTCAGACCCGCAACCTGCAGTTTGCGAAAAACCCACCCACGGTCATTATGTTGGCGGGTCTCCAGGGTGCTGGTAAAACCACGTTGGCCGGGAAACTCGCCTGGTGGTTGAAAGATCAGGGCCATTCACCTCTGCTGGTGGCTGCGGACTTGCAGAGGCCCAATGCTGTCAACCAGTTGCAGATCGTGGGTGACCAAGCCAAGGTTGCAGTCTTTGCCCCCGAACCAGGCAACGGCAAAGGCAATCCGGTTAAGGTTGCGCGCAAGTCGATGGCGTACGCCAAGAAGAGTCTCCATGATGTGGTGATTGTGGATACAGCGGGTCGCCTCGGTGTCGATGAGGAGATGCTCAAACAGGCAGCCGACATCCGTGATGCTGTGTCCCCCGACGAGATTCTTTTCGTGGTGGATGCGATGATCGGCCAGGATGCGGTCACCACAGCGAATTCTTTCGCCCAGAAGGTGGGTTTCGATGGTGTCGTACTGACGAAACTTGATGGTGATGCCCGTGGTGGTGCTGCACTGTCGGTGGCAACAGTCACCGGCGCACCCATCATGTTCGCGTCGGTGGGGGAGAAGCTGGAGGACTTTGAGGTCTTCCACCCTGATCGTATGGCGGGCCGCATCCTCGACATGGGTGATGTTCTCACCCTCATTGAGCAAGCTGAGCGCCACTTCGATGAGGAGCAAGCTGCCGAGGCGGCCTCGAAACTTTTCGGTGGTGGGGGTGGGTTCACCCTCCAGGATTTTCTCACCCAGATGCAGGCAGTACGCAAAATGGGGCCCATCTCCAAACTCATGGGAATGCTGCCCGGTGCCGGGGCAATGGCTGATCAGCTGAGTGAAATCGACGACAAATCCATCGACCATATTGAAGCGATCATCTACTCCATGACCCCCGCAGAGAGGGCTGATGTGTCGATCCTCAATGGTTCACGTCGCGCGCGCATCGCTTGTGGTGCTGGAGTGGAGGTGTCGGAGGTCAACAACCTGGTGAATCGTTTTGAGGATGCCCGCAAAATGATGCAGCAACTCGGTGGGGGAATGTTCGGTGGAATGGGTGGGATGGGCGGATTCCCAGGAACTGGTGGCGGTTTCCCCTCACAAAGGAAACCCAAACCCACAGGCAAGCGCAAGAAATCAGGATCGAAGGTTTCTGGCAACCCAGCGAAAAGGGCAGCCGCTCAAGCGGGCGAAGCCACCGCCGTACCTGATCCTTCGGAAGCCTTCGCTCTACCCACCAACCCGGAAGACATCGAAGCAGCCATGGCGGACTTCCAGCTTCCCCCCAATCTGGCGAAGATGTTCGGAAACTAGGTTGCCATGGTTAACCCCAGAGGTACTGTTCCCCGAGCACTCTCGCAGGTGCTGGATGATCCCGCCCAACCTGCCCACATCCGAGGAAAGGACGTTGCCACAGGGGAGCCGACTGAGTTTTGGGTGAGTCGCGGGAGAATCAGTTACGCCAAGATCGATGGTGCCATCACTCTCACTGAAACAGGATGGGTGATGCCTGCCCTGGTGGACGCCCACTGCCATGTGGGTTTGGGTCCTGCCGGTGCCGTACCCCGAGAGGTGGCCGAGCAGCAGGCCCGTACTGATCGCGCCACCGGGGTTTCCCTGATTCGTGATGCTGGTTCCCCCCAAGACACCCACTGGCTGGATGATATTCCCGACATGCCGAGGATCATTCGCGCCGGCCGCCACATTGCTCGGCCCATGCGCTATATTCGCCATTTTGGCGCCGAGGTGGAGCCAGAGAATCTTGTTGATGAGGTACGGCGCCAGGTGGCTGCTGGTGATGGCTGGGTGAAACTGGTGGGTGATTGGATTGATCGTGACTTGGGTGATCTGGCACCCCTATGGCCCGAGGCGGTTGCTCGCAAGGCTATTGAAGCGGCTCACCAGTTGGGGGCGAAAGTGACCGCCCACTGTTTCGGGGAAGAATCTGTGTCCCAGTTGGTGAATGCCGGGATCGACTGCATTGAGCATGGTACAGGTTTGGATGCGGCGACGATCACCCTCATGGCCCGCCGTGATGTTGCCCTCGTACCCACCCTCGACAACATCCACATTTTCCCCGGTATAGCGGACCAGGCGCAGAACCGTTATCCCACGTACGCCAAGCACATGCGTCACCTGTATAACCGCGCTGAGGATGTTGTCCGTGATGCTATCGAAGAGGGTGTCGAAGTTTTTGCTGGTACAGATGCTGGTGGGACCCGCGACCATGGAACCATCATGGAGGAGATTTGGGCACTATCAGATGTGTGGGGTGAAGAGTATTGGGACCGTACGCATTTCGCGTTGGGGGCTGCATCGTGGCAGGCGCGAAGGTGGTTGGGCGAACCCCAAATTCTCGATGACGGTGCCCCCGCTGATCTTCTCCTGCTCGATGAGGACCCCCACTGGAATCTCTATGCCCTAGAAGACTCCATCCTCCTGTATGCCTGAGCCTGAAAGGGTGGACGTGTGTTAGACGGGGTCGTAGTTTTGTTTGCCTGTGAAGTTTTTAACGCGCGCACCCATGTTTTGGATGTCGTCGAGTAGTTTCTCTGGGTCCACGATGAGGGCTGCTTGGTGGTAACCAGTGATGTCCGCCATCGAGTCGATGAGTTGGCGGGTTGTTGCAGCAGCGACCGCAGCAGTCAACCAGTACCCATCCTTGTGGGCCACAGAGAGGCGTACCATATCCTCGCCATCATCCCAGGCGTCAGCGAGAAGGACCGTACCATAGGGGGCCTTGGCGAAACTCGTCCAACCCCACCAGAACAGTTTCTGGGCGCGTCGGGCGAAACCCAGTTTCAGCAGAACCAGACACAGCGGCAACACAACGTAGTCCACGAAGACATGGGTTCCGGCCATCATCATGGCTGCTTCCTTGAGGTCAGGGAACAGGTCGTGGATGCGCTTGATCTCTTCGAGTTCCATCATGAAAGCCTCGCGCACCCCAAAAGGTGAACCGAAATCCACCCGGCGTACCGCCTTTGGGTTCGTCCACGAAAAATTCTGGTATTTTCCTTCCACCCAACCGGCTGCTTTCATCATCGAAATCTCGCGGGAGGCCTCCGCAGCTGTCTCCGCGGTGAAAGAATACTTACGCCAATCAACACTCATCATCATCGCCACCTGGGTTCCAATGGGGGAGTCGATCTTCTTGGTGAGCGTGCGAATCATCGCAGCAGGCAGTCCCGGATGGATTCCCGTCCCTGAGATGAGCTTGAGCCCAGCTTCGGTGAAGCGCGGGCCGAGTTCTTCGAAGGCTTCGACCTTGGCAGGAGAGTCCATGAGCAGATCCAACCAATGGGTCTTCGTCTCCAAGGCGACCTCGGCGATCTGCTGCACATGATCGATCAGGGGAGCGGCCACGATGAGAAGATCAATGTCGGCCAGTGCTTCGCGCAGGTTTTCGGTGTCCAGGGCGTCAACAGTGCGTGTCGTCAGATGAGGATTCTCGCTTTGGCAGTACGACGCGAGCTTCGCCTCATCTCGACCCATCAAAACTAGGTCAAGGTCCTCGCGTACCGCCAATAACTCAGCAATAACATGACCAGCTTCCCCCGATCCTCCCAAGATTCCGATTGTTGTCACGACTGTCCTTCCGTTGTGCCCGATTCTAGTCCCGAATCCCGCTAGGGTTCCGAATTGGCCTTTCGGCGTACGAAAATGGCGGAATTTGGCCACATCTGGCACAATGGCTCCTGCGTATTCATCTCGGTTGGTGCCCTCTAACTCCGGACGGGATGGGTCCCATCGGACATTGGATGAGGTCCCCACCTTCGGACAATCTCCCCCCAACGCCCACCCAGGGCACACACTTACAGGAGATAACACACTCGTGGCTGTCAAGATTCGTTTGAAGAGGCTCGGCAAGATTCGCTCGCCTCACTATCGTATTGTGATTATGGATTCGCGTCAGAAGCGCGATGGTCGAGCAATCGAAGAGATTGGGCTCTATCACCCCAAGAATGATCCCTCCCTGATTCAGGTCAACTCTGAGCGCGCTCAATACTGGTTGGGTGTGGGTGCCCAGCCCACCGAAGCTGTCGTGGCGCTATTCAAGCGCTCTGGTGACTGGCAGAAGTTCACTGGTGATGATTCCCCCTCGGGTATTGAACCGCAAAAGGAACGCCCCGATCGTTTGGCGCGCTACAACGCCGCTGTGCAGGCCGCCCCAGAAGAGGCAGTGAAACCCAAGAAGTCCACCAAGAAAGCTGATGATTCTGAAGGTACGGATGCAGCTGAGAAACCAGCGAAAAAGACTAAAGCGAAGGCTGAAGAGACCACCGAGGTCGCCACTGATGCTGTTGCGGATGTGACTGAAACTGCCACTGAGAAGGTGGAAGAGGTCGTTGAAGCCGCTACAGACAAGGTGAACGAGACTGCTGAAGAGACTCAAGAAGCTGTCGCTGAGAAGGTAACTGAAGCAGCTGAAGAGGTTGCTGAGAAAGTTGCCGACGTCGCTGAAGAGGCAAAAGAAGATGCTGTAGAAACCGTAGACGAGATGGTCGAAGCAGTGGTTGAGGCTGTGGATGAAGCGACTGAGAAGGCCGAGGACTGATCATGCTCGCCGATGCTCTAGAGCACTTGGTTCGTGGGATTGTTGATAGCCCCGATGATGTGTCGGTACGCGATCTGGATCTGCGTCGCGGGCGGATGTTGGAGGTCCGAGTGAACCCCAGTGATATCGGAAAGGTGATCGGTCGCCAGGGGCGTACCGCTCAGGCACTCCGAACGGTTGTTGGCGCGCTTGCGGGCCAGGAACAGGTCCGCGTGGATTTCCTTGATGTTGATCGTCGCCAATCCAGGAATCGTCGCTCCTGACCATGTCCACCACCGACGTCATTGTGGGTACGGTGGGTCGCGCCCACGGGCTTCACGGTGAGGTATATGTGAATCTGCGTACGGATTCCCCCGAACTGAGGTTCACTCGTGGTGCTGTGCTGTCCTGCGGGGAGCGTGCGCTCACGGTGGCGAGTTACCGTACCCACGACAATCGGGGGGTTGTTCGTTTCGATGAGGTGGCGGATCGTACGGGTGTGGAGGCTCTGGTTGGGTCTGAATTGGTAGCCAGCGTGGAAACAGATGAATCGCCGATGGATGATGATGAGTTTTTCGATCATCAACTTATCGGGCTTGAGGTGGCCACTGAGTCTGGTGACCGCGTAGGGAGAATCACTCGCGTCGATCATCTCGGCTTCCAAGACAATCTTGTCGTGGGGACAGATGACGGTGAGCGTCTCATCCCTTTCATCACGGACTTCGTTCCCAAGGTCAGCCCTGCTGATGGGCGTGTGATCGTGGCTCCGATCCCTGGACTCCTGGAGGACCTATGAGACTCGATTATGTGACGATCTTCCCCGACTATTTCGATGCCCTGCGTCTCTCCTTGGTGGGGAAAGCAATCGACAACGGCATCATCTGCGTCGGCGTCCATGATCTACGTGATTGGACTGATGATGTCCATCGCAGTGTCGATGACACCCCTTTCGGTGGGGGAGCAGGCATGGTCATGAAACCCGAGCCGTGGGGTCGCGTACTCGATGAACTCCTGGGTCCGTGTGTTCCTGCTTCCACTGAGGGGGTTTGCCTGGTGATTCCTACCCCCAGTGGCGTACCCTTCACCCAGACCCAAGCCCAGGACCTGAGTACCTATGAGCATCTGGTGTTTGCGTGCGGGCGTTACGAGGGGATTGATGCTCGGGTTGCGCAGTACGCTCGTGGGTTGGTGGAGGTACGCGAGGTGTCGCTGGGTGACTATGTGTTGAATGGCGGTGAGGTGGCTGCCCTAGCAATGACGGAGGCAATCGTACGGCTTCTTCCTGGTGTGGTCGGGAACCCCGAGTCCTTGGAGGAAGAATCCCATTCCCCAGGGTTGGACTCCTTGCTGGAGTATCCGGTCTACACCAAACCCTCGTCGTGGCGCGGAATCGACGTACCCGACGTACTGCTGTCTGGTCATCACGCCAAGATTGCCGCGTGGCGCCGCGACCAAGCCGAGCAGATCACCCAGCTGAGACGCGCAGAGTGACTCTGCAGAGGTAGCTTGCTGGTTGGGTAGAATGATGGCCGTGCTAGGGGGAAAGGCGAAACATGACCCACTGCAAGCTGACAGGATTCCTGTCTGGATTCATCGCGCTAGCCCTAACGACAGGAATGCTCTCGGGATGCTCTTCGGCTGATGACTTCCTTGATCGGGTATTCGTTGATCCTCAGCCCTCAACAGTGGATGTTTCACCCTTGGTCCAACTGGCCGGTGAACACATTGACCGGGTGAGGGAAGTTGCCCAGGGTTTCCAGGACCACGACGAGGTGACCGGCTTTGTTGAAGAAACCGTCGAAGTGGATTATCTCACTGGCCATTATCAGTTCCAGTGGGGTGGGGACCTCGTGAAAGTGAGGGTGCTCATCTACGACTCAGATGACCGTGCCAAAGAGGTGGGAGGTTTGAACAGTTGGCGCCACGGAGTCAATGACGGATACAGCTACACCGACATCATCAATGACAACAATACAGAAGCCGTCCTCGTTGACTCGATGAAGAATTCCTATCTATCGAAGAATTCCGAAGTACCACTGCCGAAAGCTCCGCGCTATGTGGACAGCGATGTACGAGTGGGTCCCGCCGTGTTTTCGATCCGTGAGATTATTGGGAAACGAGATCTTAACAACACCCTCACCACCCAATTCATTGCAACCCTCGTCGAGCAACTCATGGAAACCGAGTAGTGGTCCACCCGCCCTCCCTCTTTCTGTGGTCTACCTTCCCTCCGTCTTTCTGCGCGAAGTCGCAGAATCCAGACTCCACAGTTGGACAAATGTGATTTCTGGACCCTGCGAGTCGCTCCGCTCCGCAGGGTGACGGTGGTGGGACTGGTGGACCCTGCGACTTCGCGCAGGGAGACGGTGGTGGGGTGTGCAGGGAGACTGGTGGGGTGTGCAGGGAGGCAGTGGTGGAGGGAGGCAGTGGTGGTGGGGTGTGCAGGGAGACTGGTGGGGCGTGTAGGGAGACGGTGGAGGGGTGCAGGGAGGCAGTGGTGGAGGGGTGCGGACAACCTTTCTCCCGTCCGCGGAGCGAAACCGCATCATCCCGTCATTCTGCGCGAAGTCGCAGAATCCAGACTAGCGATCAACCACCACTGTGGAGGGTGCCCTTGTCGGAGTCGCTACACTGCGCAACAACCGCTCCTAGCACCTCCCCAAGAGAGTCGTGAATCACCAGGTGTGCCGACCTATCGGCGGGGGTTTCACTCTTGTTGATCAGTACGAGGTGATCACCGTGAAAGTGTTCCACCAGTGTGGCTGCTGGGTAGACAGCTAAGGATGTTCCACCAACAATCAGCAGGTCAGCTTGCTCAATAAAGTGGGCTGCTTTCTTCCATTGTTTCTGAGGAAGGTTTTCTTCATACATAACAACGTCGGGGCGGACCGTACCACCGCACAAATCACAAGTGGGAATGCCGTCCTGCGCCAAGGCGTACTCCAACGAATAGTCGTGGCGGCACTTCACACAATAGTGTCGCCAGTTGGATCCGTGCAGTTCGATAACATTCTTGCTTCCTGCTGCCTGGTGCAGACCATCCACATTCTGGGTGACGACCGCCGACAGATGCCCCTGTTCTTCTAGTGTTGCTAGAGCCAGATGAGCGGCATTAGGCAAAGCATCCACAGCAACAAGATTCTCCCGGTAATACTGAAAGAACAGTTCCGGTTCACGAACAAAACAGGAGTACGACAGCAGGTATTCCGGTTCTTTCCCAAACACCTGCTGAGCATGGTAGAGCCCCGTTTCTGATCGAAAATCCGGAATCCCGCTCTCGGTTGACACCCCAGCCCCACCAAAGAAAACAGCTGACTTCGCGCAGTAGATGAGGTCCTTGAGTTGCGACACTTGATTGCCCAGAAATTCGGTCATTTCTTTTCCGCTTCGAGGGATGCTTCCAGCATTGATTGTTCTGTGATGGGCTCACCAGTGAGAGTGTGAAGCCCAGCCTTGTCGAGTTCCAGGTCAACGACTTCTGATTCGCCTGGGACGAAGCGGTACTTGCTCGGGTCGATAGTAGTCATATCGTTTCCTCTCTAGGCATGGTCACATAATAATTGATGGAGAGCATCGGTGGTGGGAGTGTTGTCACTTGGTATTGATACGTGGCTCGTGGTGATAGAAGTGTACTCGCCAATGATGTGAGTACCCCCTCAGGGATTCGAACCCTGGACACGCGGATTAAGAGTCCGCTGCTCTAACCAACTGAGCTAAGGAGGCGTGCCCAAATACTTTACCGCATGAGAGTGTCTCGGGAGAAATTCCCGCATCGGGTTCCATGTAACTGTTCCACCCGTACCGTAGAGTGGATTCCACTATGAGGAAGCAACCACGTACGTACGCAAGAAGGCGCAGGAAGCCGGTGGGTCGTGTTTCGCGATTCTGGTGGATTGTTTTGCTCATCGGGTGTGTTGCGTTGGTTTATGTGTTGGCGCCGGAGTTGTTCGACCAACCTCCGCCCGTGGAATATCCCGGTACGCCAGCAACGGTCTCCTATGTATTTGATGGTGACACAATTGAAGTGAGAACAGACAAGGGGAAGTGGTCGGTGAGGTTCTTGGGTATTGATGCCCCCGAGATGGGGCAGGGGAAGGGGCCCAATGAGTGTGGCGCAGCTGATGCCACAAACGAACTCCGCCGTATCCTGCCCAAGGGAACTCGAATCCACCTCATCACGGACAAGAATTCCCAGGACAAAGATCGCTTCAATCGTCTTCTGCGCTACGTGGAAGTCGATGGCGAGGATGTGGGCAAGATGCTGATCGACAAGGGCCTGGTCGGTGCCTGGCATCCCAGGAGCGACGGTACGCCCGAACGTTTCGATTCTTACAGGAAAGCAGCAAGTACGGCCAAAAGCTCCAAGACTGGTTCCTGGGCTGTCTGCCCATCCTTGGGTAGGTAGTATAAGTGGGTGCTTGGATGCTCTTTGGATGGACCTTTCTCGGGCTGTGGCAAGCGTTTGCGTGACCATACCCGTTTCGCCTGTAAAAACCATGAACCGCTAACACTGTATTCACTAGGGATCATTTCCCCTTGGCAAGCTGGGGTGGACTGTTTACACAACAGTTTGGTGATAGAGCGATTCAAGTGTTCGCCCAGTCTAAGTGATTTGAGATGAACTTGCCGACTTACCTACTGGTATTCGGGCACTAACTTGGGTCGGACATGAGCCAGATACCACTGAAAACATGCACGCATTTGGATGATTGGAGGCTTCGTCCTTGCTGCTTTGTTGTGGCCACTAGCAATAATGATCGTCCTGAATTCATGACGGAATAGGTTACTTCATGGTGGCTTTCTAGCCGGGTAAATGCCTTCCCTACTAGGGGAAGCTTGGGAACTGCTTGCTTGCCCGCTCCAAGGTTCCCAAGGTCCCTGGAATTTTGTTTGTGTGATGACTTAACCCCCATGATGAGGGCTAAGTCATCATACGGAGTCGATTTTGGTTGAAAACCGGTCCCGTTCAGCAGTGATCGACCACTCCTAGATGATCTTTTATGATTCTCAGCGGGAGATATTGGTCTCTTTGGGCAGTGAGGGCGTACCTGAGGCGGTTCACGTCGTCGCTGGAAAATTCTTTGAAACCTGATGAGGAGTCTGGCCCGAGAAGGCCCTCGCTAACGAAGTATCGAATTTTCGAGAGGGACACTGTTGGGAAATCAGGCTTCAACAGCGAGATGACTTGACCGAGATTGAAAGGCGATCCTGGAATCTCCTCACCATAACCTGGATATCTCGGGGACTGCTTCTCTTGTTCCGCGCAGTGTTCCAGGATTTCTTGGCCGCACTGCGAGCAGACCTGCGGGGTGCTGGTGAGTTTTTCTTCACATTCAAGACAAAGGGTCATAGCTACTCCTTGGTGAGGTGGACCAACTAGTGTAGATCGCTATGCCAAGCATCTTGTGGCACCACACCCAACAAATCCAACAACAAAATCCGTGACTCCATGAATATGGCAGGGGGACAGGCCCCACTGTCCTCCCGGTATTCCGGTGTGACAGTGGGCCTGTCCCCCTGTTGGTCACTAGGTGGCCAGGGCTAGGGGGCGCTCGTGGGCGAGGGGGGAAGAACCAACAGACACACAGTCTGTGGTTGCTTTCTTGAGTGCAAAGCGGGCCTGCTTGGCGAGCCGGTCGGCTTGTTCGTTGTACGAGTTGCCTGCGTGTCCTTTGACCCATACGAGCTCGCTGCCACTGGTTTTCATCATTTTTCTGATGTTCTTCACCAGCGGGGTGTAGGCGTGTTTGTCATCCAAGGAGGGTGTGGTGATCCAGGCGATCGCAATCTTGGAGTCGGTGCAAATTGTCAGCTTCCCACTCAAATCTGTTAGTACGAGTTCGATTCCTCGAAGCTCCGCTCTGGTGGAGCATGTCCCAAGAGCAGAGTTACCAGTGTTAGACCGACCATCAGCAGTCACGTACGCCCAACCAAGACCACTGTTCTTGTTGATGTCCGCGGAACCATCTGTCGCCACCACGAGAGGAACAGGGGACGGTTTCGGCACAACCAGTGGCAGCACCACATCCAGTGGTAGCTCAAATGCTAGGGCCTTGTGCTGAGTTCTTGTCTTTTCACTGCTGGTCAATTTTTCCCGCAACACCGTGGCAGGGAAACTCGGCTGAGCTTTCATCAGTGTTTCTCTGACCGGACGATAGCTGACATGCACATCTCCAACAACATCCAGCTCAACACACAAGGTGTGCACCCTGGCGAACTCGTCGAGCACAATCGCACTGGTTTGTTCTGGGGAACAAGGCTGTGGGACAACAATTCGGGCAACATCCCACTGGGCCTTCTCAGAGTCACGGATCATTGTTTGGATGAAGGAGCCTTCACCTCTGCAATGACGAGTAATGATGGCACGAATCGTACGTTCGGTTAACGAGGCATCCTGCGTGGGAACGCCATGGGACTCGCCCCTATCAGGTACGAGGCTTGTTTTGTGGTCGGTGAACACCTTGCGGAGATTCATCCAGAACTGTGCAATATTTCTTGCGAACTGCTTCATGATTTTTCCTTTCGTGGAACTAGCCGCCACAGTTGCTCGGGTGAGCAACAGGCGGTGAAGCCGAACAGGTTTTCACTGTCCGTTGTTGATAAAGACCACCCATGAGCCATCTCCCGGACAGAAAATACAAATGGGTTTGTCCTTGGCTTTCTGCCCCGTCACCCTGCGCACTGCGAGTCGCGCTGGCGCGCTCCGCAGCACAAGCTCCGTCGCAGGGTCCAGACATCACATTTAAACAACTGTGGAGTCTGGATTCCGTGACTTCGCACGGAATGACCAAGGAGCATCTGTGGAGTCTGGATTCCGTGACTTTGCACGGAATGACCAAGGAGCATCTGTGGAGTCTGGATTCCGTGACTTTGCACGGAATGACCAAGGAGCATCTGTGGAGTCTGGATTCCGTGACTTCGCACGGAATGACCAAGGGGCATCTGTGGAGTCTGGATTCCGTGACTTCGCACGGAATGACGGGGTGGGCGGTATTCCGCAGGAAGACGGTAAAATGGGATATGTGGACCGACACACCAGGAGGGGTCGACAGTGAGCCACTACCACCAGCAACCTCCCGTAGGGCGGTACGACGTACCGCCGGGAGTTGGACCTGCCCGGCCGCAGCATATCTATCCCCAACAAGTTCAACAACCGCACCCGGCGTACCCATCACAACAGGTTTATCCTCAACCTGTAGTCCCACCCGTCCACCAACGCCCGTACCCTCACACGCAGGTGCCCCCAGCGCAGATACAGCGCCACCAGACCAACCCCTGGCCACCACAGCAGTACTACCAGCAACAGGCGTATCCGCCTCGTCCGCAGCAGTGGACCCAAGTACGGCCACCACAGAAGAAATCGCATGTTGGCTCCGTTGTGGGGTGGTCGATTTTTCTGTTCATCGGATTGCCTATCATCCTTGGTGTCTTCGGTGCCTTGGCTGACCCAACCACCAGCTACAACCCGTCGCCCCGGCCAACCGGATCGTCCAATGACCGGCCAAGCTACCCCACAACTGAGGAAGAGGCGGTAGACCTCGTGCGGAACCACCCGCTCTACAATCTTGACCTTGAGCCAACCGATTGCCAGCTTCCGCGCATTAATGTTCTCAACAGTTCGCCAAGTACGATTCAGCAACACATGGAGGGGGCCATTGATTGCTTAATGGAGGTCTGGGGTGATGAGTTGGCCTACGACGACTATGTATTCAAGCGTCCAGCCCTCATTGTTTATGAGGTGGAAATCACCGCTGCTTGCGGGGTCATGGGTGAGGTTAAGGCAGCTTATTGCGCAGCAGATAACTCGATCTACATTTCTACTGGGTGGTTTGCTACGTTCTCGCCAGAACATCAACGCTCAGGTTTCCTTGCGGACAAGGTTGTAGCCCATGAGTTCAGCCATGCTATTCAGGCCCATACAAGAATTCTCTCCGGCGAATGGTACCTGAGCAAGAATGCTTCCAGTCAAGCCGAAGAGTTAGAATTTAGTCGGCGTCTGGAATTGCAGGCCCAATGCTTTGCTGGACTTTCCCTCAATTCCTTGGGTGTGACGTCTCAGGGCCGTGAAACGATTGAAAATATCGCAGGAAGCCAATTAGACACAGCCCCCTACGAGGGTACACACGGCACAAGCGAACATTATGCATGGTGGATCAAACAGGGTCTCAACTCCAGAACAGTATCAGTATGCAATACCTTTATCGCTGATGCTGAATTGGTGAGCTAAGGATGACGTATCTTGTTTCCCCGCTAGTCGAGCCTAACTAACCGAGTCAACTCAGCGCCCCACCTTAGCTAGACTGGAGACCCCACAAGGCAGTGAGTGGTGGAAGGAGAGAAATGGCAAACAACAATACGGTACGAAAAATGGTGACCCTGCTCCTGGCCGTACCTCTTCTCGTGGCTTGTACGCCTAAGACCGTACCCGACCCTGATCCGAGTGACCCGCCACCTGTGGTCACAGATGCGAGCGCGGTCGACTTCCTCACCACCAGCATCGCGGATTATGACACGACCCTTTATGTTTACAAGGACTTTGGGGATGGGGCGAACAATTTCACCCAGAAAGCATGGGTGGGTGACGACAACGACAATATTCCACCCATGGATGAGGCTGCCGAAGGCTACAGCGGTGTCTCCGGGATTTCTGCCCACCTTGATTTGAAGAAGCACGCCTGGGGTGGCTACATGTTCCTCAATGGGGTGTTGCCCGCGGGGGAAACCACACCTCAAACCAACTGGGGTGAAACCGATGCTGGGCTTGATCTGACGGGCGCCACCAAGTTGGTGTTCTCCGCCAAAGCAATCGGGGAATCCCAGCACGTGGAGTTCTTTGTGGGCGGTCTCGGTTGGGAAGGACCCCGCAAGGTGGCCATCCATCCTGATTCGATCAACAAGGTTGCCAGCCTCATTCGTTTGTCGGACACGTGGGATGAATACACCATTGATCTGGACGGCATGGACCTGAGCCGGGTTGCCTGCGGATTTGGCTGGGTGACTAGTCGCGACACTAATCCCAGACGCGATGAGGTGAATTTCCTGATCGATGATATTCGGTTTGTCTTCGATCAGCCCCGTCTCAAACCCATCCTGCTTCCCAGTTATGCGCCAGCCGCACCAGGTACGGATGAGGCGATCATCAACTCGTTTGCCTACACCTACGACAACGCAGCGGCCGCGATTGCACTCGTCAACGCTGGTCACAAAGATCGGGCCCAGCAGATCGGTGACGCCCTCATCTACGCGCTCAACCATGATCGTACCTTCGCTGATGGACGACTGCGCAACGCCTATTCCAATGGTGATCCCAGCAGTTTCCCGGGTTGGTTCTCTTCGCAAGGCACGCCGTTTGCTCGGCTTCCCGGTTTCTATGACCCGACGACCGCCCAGTGGGGTGAGGATTTCTATTCAGTGTCCTCCGCGACAGGAAACATGGCATGGGCCATGATCGCCTTGTGCACCCTCCACTCCCATCTCACCCACCGCAGCGACTATCTGGAGGCTGCCCAACGCATCGGTGACTTTGTTCTTTCCTTGCGCAGCGGTGATGGTTTCACTGGTGGCTATGAGGGCTGGGAGGGTAACCAAGTCAAGAACACCTATAAGTCCACCGAACACAATATTGACCTGATTTCGGCGTACGCCATGCTCCACATGCTCACCCGTGACGAGAAATATCTCGAAGCATCCAACAGCGCGAAGGCTTTTGTCCTGTCCATGTATGACGAGCAGCGCCATGTGTTCTATACCGGCACCACCGATGACGGTGTCACGGTGAACATGGAGGTTCTACCCCTGGACACCAACACCTGGGCTCTGCTGGCTTTGGGGGACTCGTTCGGTGATGGGCCTCAGGTCATGGATTTCGTTGAGGCCAACATGGCTTTCGACGAGGGTTATGGGTTCTGGACCAAGACCAATGGTGTCTGGATGGAGGGTACGGCTCAGGTCGCGCTGGTCTACCATCAGCTTGGTGAGGTCGAGAATTACAACCGCATCATGGCGTACTTATCCACCCAACAACTCGACAACGGCAGTATCGTGGCTGCTGATCGTGAGGGTGTCACCACCGGTTTCATGGTGAGCGGTACGGACATCCCCTGGGTTTACGGAAAACGTGCCCACGTTGGTGCAACCGCCTGGCTAGCTTTCGCACAACAAGGACTCAACCCCTTCGCCTGGAGGTAGTCTTTCCCCATTTCGTCTCCACTCTTGTGTGGAGAGTGGTAGTATTGTTGGCAAGTGATGGCAAAACGTGGCAAGGGAAGAAAAATGGTTGCAGGGCAGAAAACAGCTCAGATCGCGGCACGCGTACCCGCTGATATAAAAGAGCAGGCATCGCTGGTGGCAAACGAATACGGTCTTGCCCTAGGCGATGCGGTAAGAATGTTTGTGACACACATCGCCAAAGAAAAGTGCATACCACTGGACATCAGCACGCCACTGACATCCATCTCTACCTTTGACCAGGTGCATCCCGAATATCAGAGTTACATCAATTCTGTTGCTGAGGAGTATCTCTATGTTGAGGGGTGAACTGTGGATAGGGGCAGAATCTGGCTATGCATCAAAACCGCGCCCAGCGCTCATTATCCAATCCGATCGATACTCTGAGGATGAATCAGTGGTCACCTGCTTGGTTACCTCCCATGGAACTGATGCATCCGGAAGTGATTACCGAGTCGCCATTTCCACAAGTGATGCGAATGGATTGAAGGTTGACAGTTTTGTCATGCTCGACAAAATCGTTGCCATCCCACGTCAGAAACTGGTGAAACGCATTGGAGTGGTCGATCCAGAAAAGATGAACGAAATTTACTCTCGTCTCATGGACTTCCTCGCCCAGTGAGGCAGTGCCATATCATTCAGTCGTCTTTCGTGGTTGTCTTTTTCTTGGAGCTACCGATGAGCAGGATACCGAGAAACAGTGGTACAAATCTGGCGATGAGGGTTCCCGCATAGGTTCCAGCATCAGAGGGTGAACTCCCAGTAGTGATCATGTCGATCACACCAATGATGGTGCCCAGTCCTAGGAACCCACCAATGATAATCAAAATAATTCCAACCACGAACATCCCTTGGTTTCTTGGGTTAGCTGGTGGTGTCGCAACGTACCCTTGAGGATATCCAGGGTACGGAGACGGTTGAGGATAACCGGAAGGGTACACCTGGGGTGTCGGCATACCAGGAGGGCTGGTCGGGGTTTGCGACGCTGTCGGTGGGTATGGTTGAAAAGGGCCAGGGGGAAAAGACGTTTGTGGAAATGCAGGTGGGTGAACGGGAGCTTGAGGAGCTACAGGTGGATACGGTTGAGGTGATCCAGGGGGATAGCCCTGCCCTGGTGGGTACGGCGTAGGAACCACGCCACCTGGCGGAAAACCGGGATGGGCACCAGGAGGTGGACCCTGTGGGGGTGGTTGCCCCATCTGAGGATTAACCCCAGGAGCCCCAGGAGGAATCACACTGCTCATGGTATCCATGGTACTTTACGCAACCCCGTCATTACTCAGTCCCGTCATTCCGCGCGCAGTCGCGGAATCCAGATGTGATTATTTCCACGACTGGGATTGTGTGTGGTTGGTGAGATTGTTTGGTTGCTCCCCGTTGTGGTTGGTGTGGATTCTGGGCCCTGCGACTCCGCGCAGGGTGACGGGGGGGGGTCGCGCAGGGTGACGGGGGGGGGTCGCGCAGGGTGACGGTGGTGGGTCGCGCAGGGTGACGGTGGGACTCGTGGACCCTGCGACTCCGCGCAGGGTGACGGGGGTGGGTCGCGCAGGGAGACGGTGAAAGAGGTCGCAGTGACGAACGCCGACGTACGGGGGTGTTTGTCACCTAGCTCTTGTCTTTGGCTTGTTTGATCATTTCTTCTGCGAGGTTCGAGGGCAACAGCTCGTACCCATGGAATTCGCGGGTGAAGGAACCTGATCCGCGAGCTAATCCTCGAAGATCGATCGCATATTTGCTGAGTTCTGCTTGCGGGATCAAAGCATGGATGATCGCGTGATGGGCGTCATCAGCGTCCGTGCCCACCAACTGACCGCGACGGCCCGACACATCAGTCATCACTGCACCCATGTATTGCTCGTCCACCGTCACCGTGACTTTGTCGATGGGCTCCAACAGTGCGGTCACACCGGGGGTGGCAGCAGCTTCTTTCACCGCATGGGCGCCGGCCATTTGGAAAGCCAGGTCGGAGGAATCCACCGAGTGGGCTTTACCGAAAACGAGCTTGACACGGAAATCCACCACCGGATAACCAGCGATGACACCCTTCTCCAGTTGGTTGCGGATGCCCTTCTCCACCGATGGAATGAACTGGCGTGGAATCACACCACCAACGATCTTGTCCACAAACTCGAACCCAGCACCACGCTCCAAGGGTTCAATCTCAATCGAACACTTCGCGAACTGACCGTGCCCACCGGATTGCTTCACATGGGCGCCATCAGCCTTGACTGGTGCAATAAAGGTTTCGCGCAAAGCCACCTTGATTGGCTCGGAAACCACGTTCACCCCATAGCGGTCTTTCAAACGCGCGAGCAGCAAATCCACATGGGCTTGCCCCATGGTCCACAACACAGTCTGCTTGGTTTCAGCAGCCGCCTCCACCCGTACTGTCGTATCCTCGACCGCCAGGCGGTTGAGCGCAACCGGCAACTTGTCCTCATCGTTGCGTGTGGATGCTTTGATGGCGACCGGCAGCAGTGGTTCGGGCAGGTTCCACGGGTTAATTAGTACGGCGTTGTCTTTGGCGGACAGGGTGTCGGAGGTTTCGGGTTTGCTCATCTTGGTGACGAACACGATCTGACCAGCGACGGCCTTGGGTGTGGCAACATTCTCCCCAACCTTGGGTACGGCCAGGGGGCCAACCTTGTCCGGATCATCATGATCGGGGTGGGCTGGGTCTTCTTGGGAGGTGAACAAGGATCGATGCCCGGAGACCATGACAGTGTCATCGGTTTTCAGGGTTCCATTGAACACGCGAATCAGGGAGCCACGTCCAGCGAACTGGTCGGAGGTGGTTCGAATAACCTCGGCGACGAGTGGGCCATCAGGGTTGCCCACTTCAGCTTCGATGGTGTCGATCTTCCCACCAGCAACCTTGGAGACAGTCAAGCGATGACGTGAAGGATTCGGGAAAGCATTCACCACCACGGTGAGCAGCTCCTCGATGCCCACAGCATCCAGGGAGTTGACGGGCACGACAGGGAAGAAACGCCCCGTGTAGATCGCTTTGGTGAGGTCTTCAACGAGCTCATCAATCTTGAGTTCCTCGCCTTCCAGGTAGCGATCCATGAGAGCGTCATCCTCGGATTCTTGGATGATTCCCTCAATCAGTGCTGAGCGATAGTCAGAGATTGTGGCCAATTCATCAGCACTCGCCTCCCGGCGTACCCTCTTTCCTGAGGCATAGTCGTGGACATTTTGGCTCACCAACGACAGGTTGCCCACAATTTTGTCGCCGTCTTTGATCGGTACGTACGCGGGCTGGACAGCTGGACCCCAGAGGTCTTGGATGTTGGCGAGCGCACCAGCGAAATCAGTGCGGCCATCATCGAGTTTGGTCAGCGCAATCCCGCGGGGCATCCCCACGGCTGCACATTCAGCCCAGAGAGCTTCGGTTGCGGAGTCGATCCCATCGGAGGCGGAGATCACGAACACCGCACCATCGGCGCCACGCAACCCGGCGCGCAGTTCACCCACAAAGTCGGGATGACCGGGCGCATCGAGGATGTTGACGGTGGTGGAATCCACCTGGATGGAGGAGATAGCCAGGGCAGCCGCGCGCTCAGGGTCCATCTTCTCTCCACGATAACCGGGGTTCCGTGATTGGATGAGGGACTCATAGAGGGTGGTCTTGCCTGAACCGGAGGATCCCACGAGAACAATGTTGCGGGTGGTGGAAACAATTTCGGGTACGTTCGCCTGTGAACTCATGAGGGAACTCTGCCGTATCTGAGTCGGTGGCGCAAGTCCAAGACCAAGATATCAAGGCGGACTTGCTTGTCTGGGTTCACGCGGTAGAATAAACGACGGTCTTCACGACCATATTTCGCACATCGGAAGTCCGAATTGGCTCTCGTAGGTCCGAGTAATCGGTGGGAGTCATTCCGATGTCAGGGATACCTGCGGGTATCAACCAACTCAATATGGGGTTCGCCCCATGACGAAAGGACTGCTATGGCTGTCGTCACTGCACGCCAACTCCTCGACGCAGGAGTTCACTTTGGGCATCAGACCCGTCGCTGGAACCCAAAAATGAAGAGGTATATCTTCACCGATCGCAACGGAATCTACATCATTGATCTCCACAAAACCATCAAGGAAATCGAGGAGGCCTATCGCTATGTTCGCGACATGGTTGCCTCGGGTGGACAGATTCTGTTTGTGGGTACGAAGAAGCAAGCCCAAGAGGGTATCGCCGAGCAGGCTACCCGTGTGGGGATGCCGTACGTGAATCAGCGTTGGCTGGGTGGGATGCTCACCAACTTCCCGACCATGCAGAAGAGAATTCAGCGCATGAAGGAACTCGAAGCCATGGATCTTTCTGAGGAATCCACTCTTCCTTTCACCAAGAAGGAAATCCTGGGTTTGGCTCGTGAACGCGACAAGCTGGCTCGCTCTTTGGGTGGTATCCGCGACATGGGTAAGACCCCGACCGCTGTGTGGATTGTGGACACCAACAAAGAGCATTTGGCTGTCAAGGAAGCCCGCAAATTGGGTATTCCTGTGGTGGCGATCCTGGATACGAACTGTGACCCTGATGAGGTTGATTATGGTATCCCCGGCAACGATGATGCGATTCGCGCTGTTGCTTTGCTCACCAAGGTGGTTGCTGATGCAGTTGCTGATGGTTTGATGGCCCGCTCCCAGGCCCCCAAGACGGGCACAGAGCAAGAGGTTGAGCCCATGGCCGAATGGGAGCGTGAGTTGTTGGCTGGTGGTGACCAAGACAGTACGCCGGTTGCTGAGGTTGCAGAACCTGTGGTCGATGAGCCGAAGGAACCAGCAGAAACGAAAGCTGCCAAGGAATCAAAACCGAAGGCAACCAAGGTATCCAAGACCGAAGAACCCAAGGTTGAGGAACCACAGGAAACTGCAGAACCTGAAGTCGAGGCTCCTGCAAAGAAACCCGCCAAAGAGAACAGCGCCGAGGTCGTGGAAGAACCAACCATTGTTGAGGCAGTGGAAGAGGTAGCAGAAACCATAGAAACGGTGGATGAAGCAGTAGCTGAAGCAGCTGAGGTTCCCGCTGAGATCGTGAGCGAAGCTGTTGCTGATATCACTGAGGCAACCACCGACGTACCCAAGAAATAACCCCTGACGAAAAGAGAACAACCATGACCATCGCAGCTGCTGATGTGAAGAAACTGCGCGACCAAACAGGCGCAGGAATGATGGACGCCAAGAAGGCACTCACCGAAGCCGACGGTGATTTCGAAAAAGCCACCGAGATCCTGCGTGTTTCGGGCGCTGTGAAAGCAGCGAAGAGGTCAGACCGCGAAGCCAGCAATGGTTTGGTCGCCGGCTCAGGCAAGGCCCTGATTCAACTAGGTGCCGAAACGGACTTTGTGGCCAAGAACGAGGAGTTCATGTCTTTGGCTGCCGAGATCGCTGAAGCTGTGGCTTTAGATGGCGCTGACAGTGTGGACAAAGCACTGGCAGTCACCCTTGCTGGTGGCACTGTGGAGGAGACCATTTCGGCTCTCTCCATCAAGATCGGTGAAAAACTCGAGCTAACTAATGTGGCGAATTACACCGGTGACACCCATACCTATCTTCACCGTCGCTCCCAGGATCTTCCCCCACAGGTGGGCGTGCTTGTGGAATACACCGGCGCTAAGGGTGAGGAACTCGTGCACAATGTTGCCCTGCAGATTGCGTCCATGAGCCCCATCGTGGTGACCAAAGACGACGTACCAGCTGAAACTGTGGAATCCGAGAAGCGCATTGCTGAAGCCACAGCCAAAGAGGAAGGCAAACCCGATCAAGCTATTCCGCGAATCGTTGAGGGACGTGTTCAAGCCTTCTACAAGGACAACTGCCTGGTCGAACAAGCAGCGATCTTTGGTGAGACAGCCACTGTCGGGGAGGCCCTCGACCAAGGCGGTGTGACCATCACACGGTTCGTACGATTCTCTGCAGGAGCCTGATTCGCCGCCGAGACCAAAGGAGAAGCCATGACCACCTACCGCCGCGTACTGCTGAAACTATCGGGTGAGGCTTTTGGTGGTGGTGCGGTGGGTGTCGACCCTGATGTGGTTGCCTCGATTGCCAAGGATATTGCTGAGGTGTCCAAGAAAGGAACCCAGGTCGCGATCGTTGTCGGTGGTGGCAACTTCTTCCGTGGCGCTGAGCTTCAGCATCGTGGAATGGATCGGGCTCGCGCCGATTACATGGGAATGTTGGGTACGGTCATGAACTGTCTTGCCCTCCAGGATTTCTGCGAAAAAGAAGGCATCGAAACCCGCGTACAAACGGCGATCGCCATGGGGCAGGTGGCCGAGCCGTATATTCCACGTCGCGCTGAACGCCACCTCGACAAAGGGCGTGTGGTGATCTTTGGCGCGGGTTCGGGGATGCCCTTCTTCTCTACTGACACCGTGGCTGCCCAGCGCGCTATGGAGGTGGGGTGCGAGGTGATCCTCATGGGCAAGCAGGGAACCGATGGGGTTTATGACTGCGACCCGCAGAAGAACCCCGGCGCGGTGATGTTTGATGAGTTGACCTATGACGAGTTCTTGACCCGCAACCTCAAGGTCGCTGATGCAACAGCGATATCAATGGCCCGCGAACACGGGATGCCCATGATCTTCTTCAACCTGGATGTTCCAGGAAATATTGCCCGAGTTATTGCTGGTGAAACCTTGGGTACGCGGGTTCATGTCTGATGTGGTGAGACCAGGGCGTGGACAATCGTCCAACCTGGGATACCATTAACCCAACGATGGGACTCTTGGTTGAGGGCCCATGGCTTCGCCTGAGGCGTCACAAAAGGAGAGACAGTGTTATCCGATATTATTTCTACTGCGGATCATAAGATGGACCAAGCGGTCGAGTTCTCGAAAGAAGAGTTCGCCGCTATCCGTACGGGCCGTGCCCATCCGGCGATGTTCCAGAAGATCACCGCTGATTATTATGGTACGCCGACCCCCATTCAGCAGTTGGCCAGCTTCAACGTACCCGAGGCTCGCACCATGCTCATCTCTCCCTATGACCAGTCCTCGTTGGCAGCCATCGAGAAAGCTATTCGCGACTCGGATTTGGGGGTGAATCCGTCTAATGATGGGCATGTGATCCGTGTACAGTTGCCCATTCTCACCGAGGAGAGGCGCAAGGAATACACCAAACTCGCCAAAGCGAAAGCTGAAGAGGCCCGTGTAGCGATTCGTAACGCGCGCCACCACGCCATGGATGCCTGCAAGAAGATGGAGAAAAACCACGAGGTCGGTGAAGACGAGATCCATAAAGCCGAGAAGAAACTCGATGATGTGACCAAGAAACATGTGGAATCCATTGATGAGTTGCTCAAACACAAAGAAGCCGAACTGCTGGAAGTCTGATGCCGGAAAAAAGCCATCCAACACTGGGGGATGAGGATGCTCTGCTATCCAAGAAAACTCCCGGAACAGAGCCTCACAGTGTCGAAGATGTCATCAGTGATGTGGAACAGGCTCTGGGTGAATTCGTTGACCAAGCTAAGCATGCTGTTGATGAAGTCAACAAGAAAGCTGGGCGGGACATTTTCCTGGCTGTGTTGTTTGCGTTCCTGCTGTTGGGGATTGCTGCAGCGTGTTTGCTGTGGTTCCCGTGGGGTTTTGTCGGGTTAGCTGTTCTTCTGATCGGTGGGGGACAGGTCGAGATGGGTCAAGTGTTAGCCCGTGTTCGCGGTGTTCGTATTAGTTATGTGCCGCTGATCACTGGTTCGGTGTTGTTCACTGTGGCTGCCTACGCCTACCGGGTCTACCCCGAACTGGTGGGGTCGGTGGTGCTCTGGGCTGTTGCTGGGTTGATGGTGATCACGATCCTGGTTGTTCGTCTCTTCGGTGAGATGGACGGATATGTTCGAGATGTCTCCCATACGATTTTCATGTTCGGGTATCCCTGTTTGCTGGCGGTGAGCCTGATTTTCATGCTCGCCGAAGTCAACGGTCCCGCTTTGGTGGCCACCTTCGTACTGACTGTTGCAGCCACAGATACTGGTGGATATTTTCTGGGAATCTGGAAAGGTAAACATGCGATTGCTCCCAAGATTTCGCCCAAGAAATCCTGGGAAGGACTGGTAGGTTCCTTCCTTCTCGCTTTTGCTTCTGGTGTGGTGATGACCGTGTTTCTGCTCGGTGATGCGTGGTGGAAGGGGATCGTCCTGGCTGTAGTGATCGTCATCGTCGGGTTCCTCGGTGACCTGGTGGAGTCACAGATCAAACGCGATCTGGGGGTCAAAGATATGGGCACCCTCATTCCCGGACATGGTGGCATCATGGACCGCATGGATTCCTATATCCTCGCGGCTTTCCCGGCGTGGTTGGTGATGATGTGGCTCTTCCCTGTCGGGTGAGGTACGGGCGTGGATGATGTAGTTGCCGGGAATCTGGAGGGTGTCGGTGTCAAGAAACCTCCTCATCATTGGATCGAACTTGATGCCCTGGCCCGTCAAGAACTGGTTGCCTCCTGGGGGTTGCCCTCCTACCGTCTCGCCCAGATAACGCGACACTATGTGGAGAGGTTCGAAGCTGATCCGCACACCTGGACTGATCTTCCTGCTTCTGCTCGGGAAGCGGTGAGCTCGGCTTTCCCCGTACTGCTGGAACCTGTGAGACAAACCATGACCGACCGGGGTCGAACCGCCAAGAACCTGTATCGGTTGACTGATGGGGCGAAAATCGAATCGGTGGTCATGACCTATGCGCGGGGTTCTGGCTCGCGGTCAACACTGTGTGTGTCCTGCCAGGCTGGTTGTGGGATCGGTTGCCCATTTTGTGCGACTGGACAGTTGGGGCTTCAGCGCAACCTGACGGTGGGGGAGATCTGTGAGCAGGTACGGTTGGCCGTGGTTGATCTGGAGTCGATGGGTGGGGCACCCAAACTCAACAACGTGGTGTTCATGGGCATGGGGGAGCCCTTGGCCAACTATGGCGCAGTGGTGGAGGCGATCCGTGTGATGACCGCCGGGTCGCCCGATGGTTTCGGGATCACTGCTCGTGGTGTCACTGTGTCCACTGCTGGGATTGTTCCTCGGATTGTAGACTTGTCGGCGGAGGGCTTACCCCTCACTTTAGCGATCTCCCTTCACGCCCCCGATGATGATCTGCGTGGCGACCTCGTCCCTCTCAACAAACGCTGGGGTGTGGGTGAGGTTCTTTCTGCTGCTGCGGACTATTTCCGTGTCACCGGTCGGCGGGTGTCCATCGAGTACGCGCTTATGCGAGATGTCAACGATCAACCTTGGCGCGCCGACCTGCTCGCCAAGAAACTCAATGGTTTGGGCCGAGGATGGGTCCACGTCAACGTGATCCCCCTCAACCCCACCCCCGATTCCCCCTGGCAGCCCTCCACCAGAAAAACCACCGAAGAGTTCATGGCGCGCCTAGAGCAAGCCCGCGTACCGGTCACCCTACGCGACTCCCGCGGTCAAGACATCGACGGCGGCTGCGGCCAACTCGCCGCCCGAGCCTGACCCAACCGCCGTCTCCCTGTGCGAAGTCGCAGGGTCCAGGAATCACATTTCTACGGCTGTGGAGTCTGGATTCCGCGACTTCGCACGGAATGACGGGGCAAGGGGCCACAGAACAACACAACACCCGTCTCCCTGTGCGACCCAACCCCGTCACCCTGCGCGACCCACCCTCGTCATCCTGTGCGACCCACCCCCGTCACCCTGCGCAGTACCACCTCCTGCTGTCATTCTGCGGAGCGGAGCGACTCGCAGAATCCAGAATCCACACTCGAACCACTCAGGAGTACAGTGGTCCCATGGAAACTCGTCAATTTGGCCCGACTGGGCGTGAGGTTAGTGTTATTGGGTTGGGCTGCTGGCAGTTTGGCGGTGATTGGGGGGATGTATCCGACTCCCAAGCATTGGATGTCCTGTCCACGGCTGTGGAATCGGGGGTCACCCTCATCGACACGGCTGACTGTTATGGTGATGGTCATTCTGAGGATCTCATCGGTCAGTTTCTCACCTCGATCGGGGGTGCAGAAAACAATGGTCTCACCGTCATCACGAAGATGGGTCGCCTCGCGAACCCCCATGTGGCCGAGGCCTACAATTATGAGAATTTCGTACGCTGGTTGGATCGCTCACGCAAGCTGTTGAGAATGGACACTCTTCACGCGGTTCAACTCCACTGCCCACCCACGTCGGTCTACTGCGACAACGAGGTCTTCGACTGGCTTGATCGCTTGGTGGATGAGCAGTTCATCGAACACTATTCGGTGTCGGTGGAAACCTGCGAGGAGGCGCTCACCGCTCTCAACCACAACATCGCCTCGATCCAGATCATCTGTAATGTTCTGCGTCGCAAACCCCTTGAGCAAGTTCTCCCTGCAGCGAAAGCGAAGGGTGTGGCTATCATCGCACGTGTACCGCTAGCTTCGGGAATACTCTCTGGCAAGTTCAATGAATCAACAACTTTCAGCCCTGACGATCACCGTACCTACAATCGTTTCGGTGAAGCCTTCGATATGGGTGAGACGTTCTCCGGTGTCCCATACGAGCAGGGTCTTGAAGCTGGTCGCGAGATGGTACGCATCGCGGAGTCCCTACCTGGAAACCCCACCGCAGCACAGTTGGCCCTCAGGTGGCTCATTGACCAAGACGGCGTCACCACGATCATCCCCGGTGCTTCCCGCCCTGAGCAAGCCCGCCTCAACGCCGAAGCAGCCGATTTCGCACCCTTGAGCGGCGAAACCCTTGCCGAGTTGGAAGCCATCTACGATCAATTCGCCGCACCATATGTCGCTGACAAGTGGTAGAACTATTCTTCCTGGGGCGCATCATCATGGACAATACCTATCTCAGGAAATAGCGCAAGAATAAGATCTCCCTTTGGGCCATCATGGTACTCGTGTTCTGGAATAGGTACTAACCCCTTGCCCTCAGCGAACTGTAATCCCCACAGGTGAACGTGCCCCACTTCCAGCCCCTGTCGCCCAGAGGCGACCCCAGACTCCCATTGTTCTGCTTCACTGACTCGGTTGGCTTTCCTCAATTCCTGAGCAACCTGTTCCTCCACCTCTTGTGAATTCTCGTGGAAACAGACACCCTCATTTCTTTTCACTGCCTCAATGGCATAGGGTGTCGCTTGATCAATAGGTAGACACGACAGAGCAATCTGGGTGCAATAAGTCATAGTCTCGGCCACATCCATGGGGTGCGCTCGCCCAGATTTCATGGTTGCCACCATCTCCTCAGCAAGTGCCATAGCCTCAGGTGAGGGTGAAACAAGAGTGGCCAAGCGAGTAAACAGTCTCATCGTTATTCCTTCGACGTATCCTGGGGCTACCTCAGTGCTATTGCCAAGTGAGCGAAGATGGGAGATCCCCTCACGCATAACAGACTCTGCAAGAGCTACATCATCATGGGAGTCTTCATTCCTCGGTTCGCCCTGATCTCCATGGGTGATGTTATCGACAAGAGCGGAAGACCACTGATCGCATATCGCGGCTGCTTTCGCGAGATTTCCCTCAGCTAGGGTTTCATTGATTTGTTGTCTCCAATGAGTCATGACAGCTCCTCTGCTTGATAGGGTTCAATATTCTGGGATCCGACAGCCAGGGTGATGAGATCGCCTAGGGCTGTGGTGAGAAGCGCTCGATCCGTATCGTCATCGTACTGGCCAAACATACGAGCCTGAACATAAAGCAACTGAACTATCGTCGAAAACACTGCATCATCACTCATGACCGCTAGCCCTTGAATCACAGGGTTGCGCCAATTGATGTAAAGACAACGATTTTTCGGACTGTCCAGATTCTTGTTGAATTTTGGTTGTTGAAAAACGTAAATACAGGGGAGATCATGATCGGGGAAAACTTTCACCCCCACATGGGTGTCCTGCTGTTTGAGAGCTTTCATTGCTCGAATTTCGAATGCGACAACCTCGCCTGCCTCTGATGAACTGGGGGAGGCCAAAGCATCAATCTCTTCAGCGGGTCGAACCTTCTGGATAGTGACCGCTGGATATACCGATGGCAACGCGTGGAGAATTTCTACATCATGCACATATCCAGCGTTGACCACCAGGCGTCCTTTCGGGGTGAACTTCGTGATCCGGAGAAAATCCTTTGTAGAGTCGCAATAGGCAACTGTGGTGGAATGCTGAACAATAGTAGAGATATTCATGAGACCTTCGGTTGTCTCCATGACAATATTTGGAATCAGTACACCAGCTAGTTGTGTTGAGTTGGTTGCTATTTCTTTGAGCGCCATAGCGTGGTTCTCGAGGAACACCCGGAACCGCAATGTGTCACCTGAATGTGCCGAATCGATCATCCACTTTTCAACAGCTTTTCCGAGTGCATCCCTTGTTTCAAGCAGGGCAACATCCTCAACCAGAGACTCTCGTGAAGCAGTCAAATTCAAACCAGTGGAATCGATGACAGCCCAAGCAAAGAAAGCCCACGAGGGAAGAAGAGTGGAATCATTGTCGGTGACCAACATGGAATTCGAATAGACCCGATTTGGGCGTACGGCGTGTGACCCATGCCCTCGCGATGAAATATAGATCACCCCGGTTGTTCCAGTACGGGGAATACTGACCTCAATGGCGTCTAATTGCTCGCCAATACCGATCCCCCCATAGAGGGTTGGAGTGAGGTTGTGGCGAATTGCCTCTCGATGACTGTTGAATAGTTTGAACGGAAAATCACCAGAGAGAACCTGATCTCCTGTTGTTGAGCGTACGAGAATGTGGCAGGGCAGGAACTCCCCGTACTTTCTCACCAAAGAAACAACCTGCTCAATTCGGGCCCAGCCAATACTCTCCGCACGTGGTTTGAGGCTCACTGTCGTACCCACAGGAATAGCTTCACTCACTGCTTCAACGTGATAAGTCCCAGTGACTGACCCCACCCATCGGATACCTGGTGCGCCTGTAGCAGATCGGGAAGTGACAGTAACCTCATCGGCGATAACGAAACAGGACAACAATCCGATCCCGAACTGTCCAATATAGTCACGAGGCCCTTCGGGAATCTGCCCACTCTTTGTGCTAGCTCCCACAGTGGCGAGGGCTTTGTCGACCTCTTCCATGGTGACACCGATCCCTGAATCGGTGATAGTGAATTCTTCTTTTCCGGATTCGATCGATGCCACACCATAGGGGGAAATAATGACAGACCGAGACAAGGACATGCCGTCCAGCGCTTGTCTGGCTGTCAGGGCATCAAGAGAGTTCTGCAGGAGTTCGCGAATGAATACACCTTCAGATGTGTAGAGATTTTCGCTCAGCAAGCGAATGACACCTGAAAGATCAACCTGAAATCTCTGTTCAGAGGAATGAGCCTGCTGTGTCGAAGTCTTTTCCTCAGATGTAGCGTTCTGTTTCTCTGTGTTCATGGTGCCAATCTGTCAGAGTTCACAGACATTCTCCACCAATGTTCCGAACACATGTTCATTTTTCCTCAAAGAAAGCATTCGCTTAGACTTGAGCCTATGGCGGATGTGATTAATTGGGATGTTGCTCGGCGTACTGGGATTCGGCGAGCAAAACCTGGGCCTGACCTTCCTGCTGATGAGCGGGCAAGGATTGTTGAGCGTTTGCGGGAGGCAGCGCAGCGTTCGGTAGTGTTGGTGGCTGAGGCCACCGGCTTGACTGGCGATGGTTCTTTGGGGGAAACCCTGGTGGTGGATCGTACTGGGATCGTTCGCACGAATGCCTCGGTGATGGCACTAACCATGGAGAAGGTGGCCACTGAACAAGACGAGGTTCCTGGGTTTGTTGCCAGCGCCACAGGTCGTGTTGCTGGACTGGTGCTCGGGTTCTTGGGCACGAACATTCTCGGCCAGTACGAGCCTTTCTCTCAGAGGTTGTTGTTGAATGCACCCGCTATTGAGCGTGTTCGTGATGCCATTGGTGCGGATCTGGATGACTTCACTTTGTGGGTGTGCTTGCACGAGCAAACCCACCGCCAGCAGTTTGCTGCAGCCCCCTGGTTGCCCGACTACCTTCTGAGGTTGATGCAGGGGCTCGCAGGGTCAACCACAGGCCAAGAGAAGGCAACGGTGGCCTCTGCTCTACGCAAGCTGAAGAACCCCGCTGCCAGCATTCCTGGGGAGATCACCGCGGTGATGAGTTTGTTGGAGGGGTACGCCGACATGCTCATGGATCAAGCTGGTGCAGCCGTGATCGGCTCTCTTCCTTCAATCCGGAAATCCTTCGATCAGCGCCGTGCAGAATCCCACTTGGGATTCCAGGGTCTCATCAATCGACTGTTTGGCCTAGCCATGAAACACCGCCAGTACGCTGACGGGAAAAAGTTCTGCGAGGCGGTGTGCCGTGAGGTGGGCCTTGAGGGGTTGAATCGTGCCTTCGCTGCACCAGAGTATCTTCCCACCGAAGAAGAACTCCACAACCCGTCAGCCTGGGTTGCAAGACTTCGTTTACACGAGATTAGTGAGTTTTTATCCGAAAATGGCGTTGGTGCACATGGGGAACCAGGGAAATCACCTCAGTAGGGGCCAAAAACACTCACTGAGGGGTGGAATCACCCATTTTTACCCTGTTGGAGTGTGCACGAACGCCATTGTGGGATAAGAACTCCGTTTTTCATTGTACGGTGGTGGTCCTTGGGGTGACTGACATGAGCAACCAGCACCTCAAGCATGGAGTTCAGAGGCGCTTGATGAAATCAGCTGCGACCTGGAGTGAAACAGGATGGGTTTTCTTCAGTTCGCGTACGGCTTTGGCTGGGCCGGAGCGCTCGGAGTCGCGCAGTGTGCGCAGGGCATCCTTGTCCCCATCGAACTCGGCGAGCATCCGATCCACAGAGGAGCCGTAGTGTGATTGAAAGAAGTCCTTCTCTGTGGCTTGTTTTGCACGCTTCTTTTTGTTGGAATCGACAACCGCTACCACTAGCAGAATCAGACACAGTGATAGCAAGATGATGCTTACTACAGTTGTGGTGTCCATGTTTCAGACCGACCTTCCCTATCGATAGACATGTGGGGTGGCTAACCGGACTTGAACCGGCGACCCCCTGGACCACAACCAGGTGCTCTACCAACTGAGCTATAGCCACCATTGACGCACTAGCGCCGAAGAATCATTGTACGCGATCAGGGTCCAACAAAGAAAATCAACCGGTCATGTTGACATGAGTCCACGAATGACAAAGGTTCGATGTGACACTACTCCACATGATCCCCCTGGCAAGGTTTACTCGTCGGGTGGTTGTGTGATGCGCTGATCAGCAAACGACTTCAACGAAAACTTGGAGGTGTAGCGTGAAGCTACACCAGCGGATTCAACTTTTGACGGGCCAGGGGGGAGAACAAACACGGTCTCACGGTAGAAGCGCAACTCGTTGATCGAGTCACGGATATCACCCATGGCGCGATGTTTGCCCTTCTTTTCGGGTTGCGAAAAGAAAGCCTTCGGATACCACCGGCGTACCAACTCTTTGATGCTGGACACATCAATGTTGCGATAGTGCAGGTGATCCTCAAACCTGGGCATGTCGCGGGCCAAGAAAATCCGATCCATGCCTAAAGTGTTACCGGCCATGGGGGACTTCTTGGGTTCGGGTACGTGTGCGCACACATAAGCCATGACCTGTTCCTCAGCTTCTGCCATGGTCACACCAGTGGCCAGGGTTTTGAGCAAACCCGAGGTGGTGTGCATTTCCCGCACGAAATCACCCATGGCCTCCAGTGCGGCTTCGGGTGGTTTGATGATGACATCCACCCCGTCACCTAGTACGTTCAACTCGGAGTCAGTGATGAGAACAGCCACCTCGATCAGAGCATCAGTTTCCGGGGTCAACCCAGTCATTTCACAGTCCACCCACACCAGATTCTCCACAGGCATGCCACTCCCTTCACTGGGTTCATCCTACGATAGCGCACCCGCCCAAGTCACCGCAGGTGGATTCGCCCGGTGGGGGAGCGTCTGATCCAGTAGCCCAACCAGGTAGCGCCCAACCAGGCGAAAACACCGAGGCTCACCGTTGCTACACCCAAAGAGAACAGGGTGATGATTCCCGACAATAGCAGGGGGCCAACGCTGTGACCGGTGTCACCCACGAGTCGCCATCCTGACAGGAATTGGGTACGCCCGACTTCGGGGGAGGAATCCGATCCGAGGGTCATGACAATACCTGCGCCAATCCCATTGCCGAACCCCAAGATGACAGCCACAATGATCACCCCGATCACGCAGTGGGCGAAAGCCAAAGCAACCAACCCGATGCCGAGAACAACCATGGACGGGACAGCCACCCAGAACCGTCCGTACCTATCCATGAGGAAACCGCCGAGGAAAAACAGACTCATGTCGATGCCCATCGACACCGCATAAATCAGCGAGGTGTGAGCGGGATCAAGCCCCAAGGAGGCACACCACAGTGGCAAGACAGTTTGGCGTACGGATCGTACGAGATGAACGCTCAGAGCACCCACACCTAGGGTGGCCAGGGTACGACCGTGGGCCCTCAACACTGCAAAAAGCTTGGGCCCTTCCTCGGGTTGGCGCCGCGAGAGAACCTCGGCTGGCAGATCAGGCAACCCTAGGGTGCCCCCTGCTGCCACCAGACACATCACAGCAGCAAAGAAGTACGCGGCGGCCAGATTCCAGTGGGCAATGATCGCCGCCCCAGCTAGTGGTCCGAGGAAGGAACCAATACGAAAGGTTCCCCCCAAACTCGATAGGGCACGAGCTCGATAGTGCAGGGGTACGGCATCGGTGAGATAACCCTGTCGAGCCAACCCAAAAACAGCCCCCGACAAGCCGAAACAGAAAACCGCCGCACCCAAGACAACCAAGTTGGTGGCTTGGAAGGCAACCATCAACCACGCTGCATCCCACACACACGCCAAGGCGATGGCTTTCTTTTCTCCGAGTTTGGTGGTCACCCAACTCGCAGGCAGATCAGCCACCAGATGACCCAAGCCAGTCAGACCAGTCAAGAGAGCAGCCCCGGCAACTGAAGCACCCAACTCCAAAGCAGTCAGGGCCACCAAAGGGGTAACAGCGCCGTACCCGATCGTGGACAGGAAGGTGGGACCGTAGGCAGAAGTGATGAAGCGAGGCCAGTTGATCTGGTGTGGTGTTGGTTCTGCCATGGGTTTTCTTGGTTGGTTCTCACGCCCACTCTAGTACCCAACAGCGGTATAATCGTTATGTTTTTCTGCCTGACAGGCAGATTAACCTTCAGCGCCCATAGCTCAGCTGGATAGAGCAACGGACTTCTAATCCGTTGGTCGGAGGTTCGAATCCTCCTGGGCGCGCTGCAACACCACACAGCCGACACGATGGCAGAGAAACCCCCAGAAACCGGTATCCTTGAAGGGTGGCCGTCAAAATCCAGCACTCACCGCAGGTGGAAACCTATCTTCGCCGGCGTGCAGGAGTAGCCCCACTGGAGTCGGGGTTGTCGATACCCAAGAAAATCCTTCGAAGCAAGTGGACGTGGATCACCTGCGCAATAGTGTTGGCTTCTGTCGCCAGTCTCATTATTTTGGGTTTCGACATCGTTCCTGATAGGACACTCGACGATGGAATGAAGATACCGGGTCTCAACTTTGATGCCCTGCGCACCTCGGCCCGCCGTGCGCTTCCCACCCTGATTTTTTGGGTTGTTTGCTTCTTCCTCATTGATCGTTTCAAACCACAACGCCTCATGATATGGATTTTGGCCCTGCTGTGGGGCGGATGTATCGCGATTGGTTTGTCCTACTATCTCAACACCTGGGTGGGCCAGCAGATGGCGGTGATCGACGAAATGTCGGGAACCGCGGCGATCCGTATCGCCGTGTTTGTTGCGCCTTTCGTGGAGGAAGGCACTAAAGCTTGCATCATTTTCTTCATCGTTGTCATTGACCGTAACCGTTTCACGTCGAGGGTTTCTGGGGCAGTTGTCGGCGGCCTAGCTGGGGCAGGGTTTGCTTTCACCGAGAACATTATTTACTACGCACGAGCTATCGTGTACGGGTCCTACACCAGTTCAGCTGGTGATGTTGCTGCTGCCCTGGATTATCTTGTCTTCCTGCGCGGGGTTCTCACAGCTTTTGGCCATCCCCTGTTCACGTTGATGACCGGGGTTGGTGTGGGTTTTGCTGTGGCAAGTCGCTCCAAAATGGTACGTATCCTAGCGCCAGCAGCGGGTTTCCTGATGGCCGCCTTCCTGCACATGTTCTTCAATTTCCAAGCATCCGTCATCCCCGAGGAGCGCCTCCTGCCCTTGATCTTGATCATTGCTTGGCCTGTGGTCATTGGTGTGGCGATCAGGCTCATCATGTCGATGTTGCGTCAAGGCAAAATCATTGCTGCCCGGTTGGAGGACTACGCAGCTGCAGGATGGTTGCCTGACAACTATCCTTCGGCTTTTTCACGGTTGCGCTCGCGGGCTTGGACTGTGGTGATGAGCCTATGGCATGGGTCGGTGGTGAAAACCTGGATGATGCAAGTACGGGTCACTGAGCTCGCGATGATTGCAGACGGGATTTCTCGGGGAACCATTGATGAGGGGGCTCTGCTCAGGGAGTACGACCTGATCAACGAAATCAATGAACTCGACCAGGCCGGTGGCTTGTCGTCAGGCCAGGGACTACGACCGTACTGGCCGTGGAATGCTGACCTTCATCGCAACGATCGCCCCAATGCTGTCCACCTACCGGCACACACCACGACAGCAGAGCCACCAGTGAAGTATTCTGCTGTAGACCCCAGGTGGCAGGCACCTTCGTGACCACGGGGAAGGAGTGAGTATGGCTGAGTCATTGTCGGTTGTTTTGGCGCAACTTCGTGAAGCGCTGACGCAGGTCCAACTGACTCTGCCACTGGCTAACAGTGCTGATGTGAAAACCTGGGCATCCAAGTCAGCGAGTCAACTCGACGACTACATCATCCCGCGGTTGGGTGCCATTGAAGCGCCTCTGCTGACGGTGGTCGGGGGGTCCACGGGTGCAGGGAAATCCACGTTGGTGAACTCGATTCTGCGCCAGGTGTTGACGACGCCCGGTGTGATTCGTCCCACCACGAAGGCGCCCGTACTCATCCATCACCCCCACGACACCCACTGGTTCAACACTGATCGGGTGTTCCCCGAGTTGGCGCGCTCCCAGGATTCCACCGATAATCCTCGCTGTTTGCAGACCATTGCTTCACAGGCGGTCCCACCCGGAATGGCGATCCTGGATGCTCCCGATATTGATTCTGTTGATGAAGCGAATCGTGCTCTGGCCGATCAGTTGCTCGCGGCTGCGGATCTGTGGCTGTTTGTCACCTCTGCTGCTCGGTACGCAGACGCCGTACCGTGGGAATATCTGGAGAAAGCATCCCAGCGCAGTGCGGCTGTGGCTGTGGTGGTCAACCGTGTGCCGCCAGCAGCGATGAAAGCCGTGCCGGAGCATCTCGCGCAGATGATGACCGAGCAGGGATTGGGGGATTCCCCGCTCTTTGCCGTACCCGAGACTGTCACCGATGATCAGGGTTTGTTGCCGACTTCAGCGATTGAACCAGTACGAGCGTGGATCGACTATCTGGCGTCCAGCAAAGTAGTTCGAGCGAAAGTTGTCATGGGGACCCTCGATGGTGCGATCAGCTCCCTGGAGGCCGGTATCGAACCCCTTGCCCAAGAGATCACTGAACAAGGCGAGACTCTCGGCCGGTTGCGGACCATTGCTGACCAAGTGTTCATCGACACCCACAAAAACGTCATGGCCCAAAGCAGTGATGGTTCACTGTTGCGCGGGGAAGTGATGGCGCGTTGGCAGGATTTCGTGGGGACCGGCGAATTCATGCGTTCTGTCGAATCGAGACTGGGGCGCGCCCGCGACCGGATGGCGCGGTTTTTCAAAGGCCAAGGCGACAAGGCACTCGATGTGCAGGTTGCTGTGAAATCGGGACTCGAAATCCTCCTGTTGGAGGCGGGACAATCCGCTGCTGAGCGCATCGAAACAGAATGGATGGCTGATCCGGCTGGACGTTTCCTCATTGAGTATTCTGACGGTGAAGTGGGGTCAGTTTCTCAGGGTTATCAGGCTCGCGTGGAGGAGGCGATCCGCCTGTGGCAGGACGATGTTTTGGAGATCGTCACCTCGGAGACCGCTGGCAAACGTACCCAAGCTCGACTTGCAGCCCTCGGTGTCAATGGGGTCGGGGTATCGTTGATGCTCTTCGCTTTTGCCCACACCGCAGGTGTCACGGGCGCCGAGATTGGCATAGCCGGTGGTACGGCGGTGGTCGGCCAAAAGGTGTTGGAGATGATCTTCGGCAACGAGGCTATTCGCAAACTCGCTGCCACAGCTGGGGAGAAACTCGCTGCACGGGTGGAACAGGTTTTCGCTGTTGAACACGACAGGTTGTTGGCGAAAACCTTTGACCGTTTTCCTGCAGACACGATCAGCCCCGACAAACTAGTGGCCCTTGGTTCGATGATCACCGAAGCCCGCGTGGCGGAAATGGCCCACCTGGAGAAAGTGGTTCTCTCCGAGGTTGAACCCCATCTTGAAACCGCGGAAATGACAGCAGGTGGCCATGACCCTCGGTAGTCAACTTCCTTCCCTGGTGGAGGCCGTCGAATTATGTGAAGGCCGCATTGACCCAGCCATCCAAGCAGCTGCACAAACCACCTTGGAGAAAGCTGGTGTTCGATTGTCGATGTCGCCAGATGTGACCGTGATCGCTTTGGCGGGTGCGACCGGCGCAGGCAAGTCGACCCTGTTTAATGCTTTGTCACGTACAGCTTTGGCTCAACCTGGGGTACGGAGACCTATGACCACCGACGCGATGGCAATCACTTTCGGTCAGTCGGATACCTCGGCCTTATTGGATTGGTTGAAGATACCTCGGCGCCATGTCATCGCCAATGAAGAGTTAGCGGGGATCGTACTGCTGGATTTGGCGGACTTTGATTCTGTGGTGAGCGAGCATCGTGAAGAATTCGATCGTTTGCTGGAGGTTGTCGATCAGGTTCTGTGGGTGGTGGACCCACAAAAATATGCTGATGCGGTTTTGCATGAGCGTTATCTGCGCAGGTACGCCACCCACCAGGAGGTGATGACTTTTGTTCTCAACCATGTCGACAAGCTGGTGGCTGATGAGCTGAAAGCTATCGAGAAAGATTTTTCTCGGCTGCTGGTTGAGGATGGTTTGAGCAAGCCGACGATTTTTGCGGTGTCGGCTGCAACCGACTGGGGGATCGACAAGCTCCGTACCCATCTGGCAGGAATCGCATCAACCAAACAAGCCCATCTCAAGCGCCTTGAAGCTGACATGAGAACCCACGGGGTGTCGCTACAAACCCAGGTGGGACCGCGACCGGCAGGGACCATAGGCAAGAAAGAAGCCGCTTTGGTGTTGGATGGGTGCTTGCAGGCTGCTGGGGTGGATGAGATTGTGGATGCTGTCCAAGTGTCGTACACCCAGCATGGTCGAAGCGCAACCGGTTTGCCGTGGTTGGCATGGACAAAAAAGTTCCGTGTTGATCCACTGAAAAGACTGCATCTCGATCAGTTCGCAGGAAAAAAGAAGAAGAAGGCGATTGAGGCCCCGCATCTGGAGCGTACCTCACGGTTGGCTCACCCGGTCGCGCAAGCACAGATTGATACCGTGTTGCGTACGGTGTCGGAGGAGGCGACCTCACAGCTACCCAAACAGTGGGCTACTGTGGTGGGGCAGCTGGTGAAAGACCAAAAAACCAAGCTGCCGGATGTGCTTGATCAAGCGGTGATCAATGCCGATCTTGGTCTCAACGAGGGCCATGGTTGGTGGAAGATCATCCGGTTCTTCCAGTGGGTTTTCTTTGTTGTGGTGTTATTGGGGCTGGGATGGTTGATTCTCAATTTCGCGATGACATCCTTCCTGGGTTTTCCCGATTTCGTGGCACCCAGGTTTGGGAATCTTCCCTGGCCAACGTGGATGGTCCTCGGTGGTTTGGTCCTCGGTTTTGTTCTCGCCATGGTCTCGCGTTTGGGTGTCTTCATGGGCGCCAAGGCTGCATCAGCCAAAGCACGCAAACGCCTACGCTCAGCTTTAGAGGTGGTTGCTACCGAACAAATCATCGACCCCATCAACCAGGAACTCCAACGCCACGACACCGCCCGCCAGATCCTCGCCGACGTCCTCGCCTAACCAACCGGACCGGTATTAAAGTCACACCACCTGGGTACAGGCGCCACTGTCCCACCTACCCCGTCATTCTGCGCGAAGTCGCAGAATCCAGACTTCACAGTCAAACAACCACAGGGTGGGGACTACTCCACTGTCACATGGTTCGAGAATGTGACTTATCCACAGCGGTAAAAAAAGTTATCCACAGATTCTGAATTGGTGTGACTTTCGTGGTCGAAATCTCCCATGGTCTTAGGTGATGGGGCATTGTCGGCCCCACACGACTAAAGGAGAATCCATGCAAGCAAGCATGACTGTGACCGGCTATGTCGGCCACGATATTGAGTTACGTCAAACGAAGACTGGTGTGTCCACGGTGAATTTCCGCATTGGCACGACCCCGAGAATCAAGAAAGACAACGAGTGGTTGGATGGGGTCACCACCTGGACCTCGGTGGTGTGTTACCGCAATCTGGCTGATCATGTGGCGAAGAGTCTCAAGAAAGGCCAGCCGGTAGTTGTTCACGGGCGGGTGAGAACCCAAACATGGAATGATGCCCAGGATGTCCAGCACGACCGTACCTTTGTGGAAGCTATCACTGTGGGTCACGATCTGACCAAGGGGGTTGCTTCCTTCGAGAAGGCAGTACGCCCAGGGTCTGCGTCTGAGGATTCTGTGGTGATGCTCAGTCCTGAACCGGAGGATGCTGCCGATGATGAGGATATCGCTCTCGCGGTGTAAGAGAGGCCACATCGGTGGCATAATGTTTCCTTGATCCACTGGCAAGTATTCAAGGAGACCCATGGCTGAGTTCATTCTCACGATGTCCAATGTCCGCAAGAAGCTCGGTGAGAAACTGATCTTCGAGAACGTGAACATGTCGTTTTTCCCCGATGCGAAGATTGGTGTCGTTGGGCCGAATGGGGCAGGAAAATCAACCCTGCTCAAGTTGATGGCCGGAATGGAGAAACCCAATAATGGGGAGGTCTACCTGGCGAAGGATGCCACAGTGGGTGTCCTTCTCCAGGAGCCACCGCTGACTGAGGGTAAGACTGTCTTGGAGAATATCCAGGAGGCAGTGGGAGAAACGTTCGCCAAGTTGCATCGTTTCAATGAGATTTCTGCTGCCATGGGTGATCCGGATGCTGATTTCGACACCCTTCTCGCTGAAATGGGTGAACTTCAAACCGACCTTGATCATGCCCAGGCGTGGGATCTGGATGCCCAGTTGGAGCAGGCCATGGATGCTTTGAGGTGTCCTGATTCTGATGAGTTGGTCGATATTCTTTCGGGTGGGGAAAGGCGTCGAGTGGCTTTGTGCAAGTTACTGTTGCAGCAGCCTGATCTGCTCTTGTTGGATGAACCCACCAACCATTTGGACGCGGAATCGGTGAGCTGGTTGGAGGGACATCTCAAGAACTATCCTGGGGCTGTGTTGGCGGTCACCCACGACCGTTACTTCCTCGACAATGTGGCTGGATGGATCTGCGAGGTGGACCGTGGCCAGTTGCACCCCTATGAGGGCAACTACTCAACGTACCTCGAAACCAAGAAGGCGCGCTTGTCTATTGAGGGCAAGAAGGACGCAAAGCGGGCCAAGATTTTGGAGCGTGAATTGGATTGGGTACGCTCCAATCCGAAGGCGCGTCAGGCCAAGAGTAAGGCGCGTTTGGCGAGATACGAGGAACTGGCTGCCGAGGCGGAACGCAACCGGGCCTTGGATTTGGCGGAAATCAATATCCCGCCGGGTCCGCGACTCGGTTCGGATGTTATCGAAGTTAAGAACCTGACCAAGGGTTTTGGGGATCGTACTCTCATTGATGGACTGTCTTTCTCCCTACCGAGAGCTGGGATCGTGGGCATCATCGGGCCCAATGGCGTGGGCAAAACCACCTTGTTTAAGATGCTGATCGGTGAGGAGGCCCCCGATTCGGGTGAGGTCAAGGTTGGATCCACGGTGGCTTTCAGCTATGTTGACCAGGGTCGCTCCGGGATTGAAGCTGATCGCAACGTGTGGCAGGTGGTGTCCGATGAGCTGGATTTCATTAAGGTCGCCAACTTTGAGATGCCTTCACGAGCGTACGTGGCGTCTTTTGGTTTCAAGGGTCCCGATCAGCAGAAACTCGCCGGTGTCCTGTCTGGTGGTGAGCGTAACCGCTTGAACCTGGCTTTGACCCTCAAACAGGGGGGCAATGTTCTCCTGCTCGACGAACCCACCAATGACCTGGATGTGGAAACCCTGCAATCCTTGGAGGATGCTTTGTTGGAGTTCCCCGGTTGTGCTGTGGTGATCTCCCACGATCGGTGGTTCCTTGACCGCGTGGCCACCCACATCCTGGCCTGGGAGGGTGACGACGACAACGAAGCCAAGTGGTTCTGGTTCGAAGGCAACTTCGAAGACTACGAGGTCAACAAGGTCCAACGTCTCGGTGTCGAGGCAGCCCGCCCCCACCGCACCACCCACCGCCGGCTCACCCGCGACTAGGTCCTTTTCCCGTCTCCCTGCGGAGCGAAGCGACTCGCAGGGTCCAGAAATCACATTTGTTTGGCTGTGGTTTCTGGATTCTGCGACTTCGCGCAGAATGACGGGGGTGGGTCCGCATTGCAGAGCGGTGGGGTTAGCTCCGCAGTAGACGTGGTGGGTTAGCTCCGCAGTAGACGTGGTGGGTTAGCTCCGCAGTAGACGTGGTGGGTTAGCTCGCAGCGGTGACGTGGTGGGTTAGCTCGTAAGGATGACGTGGCGGGTTAGTGCGCAGCGGTGACGTGGTGGGTTTGCTTGTAGCGATGACGTGGCGGGTTAGTGCGCAGCGATCATGAAGTTTTCATGGCTGATCAGTTGCGGTTGACATAGCGGTGACTCATGAAAGATGAGCTGCTATTAACTCGGCGAGGGTCATGGCCTCTCGGGTGGTGAGGTCGGTGATTTGTTTGCGGCAGGAGAAACCATCGGCGAGAAGGATCGCCTTGGGGTGGGATTCGATAGCGGGGAGAAGGTTGGTGGCAGCCACAGCCAGTGAGGTGTCATAGTGACCGATTTCGACACCGAAGTTGCCAGCGAGACCACAGCAACCCTGGATGGTGGTGAGTTTCACACCCATCTGGCTCAGGATTGCCTCATCAGCTTCCCAACCTAACACTGATGCCTGGTGGCAGTGCGGTTGGGCAAGGACCTCATGACCCGACAGATCGGGGGCGCTCCAGTACGGGTCGTCGACCAGCAACTCAGCAAGGGTCTTGATCGAGGCAGCAACCGTACCCACTCGTGGATCATCAACGAGCTCACCAGCATCCGATCTCCATACCGCGATACAGCTGGGTTCCATGCCCACAATGGGGATACCCGCCTCGGCAATGGGCGCCAACAGGTCCAAGGATTGACGGAGATAGCGTGCAGCAGTGTCGCGTTGACCAGTGGTGATCCACGTCAACCCACAGCAAGCAGTTTCCTTCAGGTACTGAGGGGCGTACCCCAAAGAAATCAGCACCTTCAGCAGGGCGGGCAGGGCCGTACCATCAAAACAATCAGTGAAACAATCCACCCATACCAGGATGGGGCGTGCCTCGACACCAGGTTTCGGCAGTTTCACTGATCGGCGTCCTGGCTGAGAAGCGAAAGCCGGGAGTGGGCGACGCCGGTCCACCCCAGCGATGATTTTTGCTAGCCGCCCGATTCCCGGGATTCGCAGAACCAGGTTGACCAAACCTCCGAGTCGAAGACGAGTGATCAGGCGTCCCCACTTGGGGAGTTGGCCAAGCGAATAGTGGGTACGCGGGCGGCGTACCCCCTGGTAGCGCTGATGAAGTTGGTAGGACTTCGCGCTAGCAATATCCACACTGGTGGGGCAATCGGTGGCACACCCTTTACAGGCCAAACACAGGTCCAGTGCCTCGGCAACCTCGGGTGAATCCCATCCACCCACGAGTTCCCCATTGAGCATTTCTTGGAGGATACGCGCCCGCCCGCGAGTGGAGTCCTTCTCATCACGGGTAGCCTGATAGGAGGGGCACATCACCCCAGCAGCCTGATCGGCCACACAGGAACCCACCCCCGTACACCGGTGAACTTGGGCAGAGAATTCTGGGTGACGCTGAGCCATACCCCGGAATGGCAGGTGCGCGTAACGTACCGACGAATCCAGGGGAGCCGGATCAACCAGCACCCCAGGGTTGAGCAGGTTCTTCGGGTCGAAGATGTTCTTGACAGCCGAAAATAATCCCAGGGCCTCGGGGGAATACATCAGACTCAGCAGTTCTGAGCGCGCCCGCCCATCGCCGTGCTCCCCAGAGAGGGAACCCCCGAATCCTGCCACCAGCTGGGCCGCCTCGGTCACAAAACCCCGGTATCGCCGTAGACCACCTTGCTCACTCAACGGGAAGTCGATGCGCGCATGGACACAGCCTTCACCGAAATGTCCATAGGGCAGGGTGTGGAATCCGTAATCGTCGACGAGTTGTTCGAACCCGCGCAGATAGTCGCCGAGTTTTTCTGGGGGTACGGCTGCATCCTCCCAACCAGGATAGGCAGGTTTGTCGAGGCTCACCCCAGCCAGACCAGCACCATCGGAGCGTATCTTCCACAAGGCAGCTGCATGGGTGGTGTCTGTGACGGCCCACCCGTCGGTCGCACCAGCCTCGGCGATCAGGCGCTTGGCTTGGTTGGCGAGTTGGCGAGGGTCGTCCCCACCGAGTTCGATGAACATCCATCCTTCACCTCGGGGAAGATGCGGTACGGCCTTGTTTCCTCGCGCTTGGCGTACGACCTCAACGATCCGCGAATCCATGCCTTCAACCGCGACAGGGTGGAACTTGAGCAGACAGGGTACGGCGTCGGCCGCCTCAGCCATGGTGGGGTAGCCGAGGGCCACGGTGAGCGTGTGTGGAGGATCAGCAACAAGCCGAACGGTGAGCCGGGTGGCGACACCGAGCGTACCCTCTGAGCCCACGAAGAAACGGGCCAGATTGCGCCCATTTTCGGGGAGTAGATGCTGCAACCCATATCCGGAGACTTGGCGGGTGAAGGTCCCGAATTGGGTACGGATGGTGGCGAGGTTGGCATCCACAAGGGCGGTCAGGGCTGTGGCGACTGGATGGGTGTCGAGGAGCCCGCCCAGACGCAGGGACTCCCCGGTCCCGGTGATCACATCCGCGTCAATAATGTTGGTGGCTGCGATCCCGTAACCTAACGCCCGTGGTCCGCAAGCATTGTTGCCCACGATCCCACCGATCGTGCACCGCGACGAGGTGGAAGGGTCAGGTCCAAACCGCAACCCATGGGGTCGCACTGCTCGCTGTAGGGTCTCTTGAACAACCCCCGGATCAACAACAGCACTGCGCGCATCAGGATCGATGGAATGGATGTGATTCAAGTACCGACGAAAGTCGATAACCAACCCAGGGCCAATAGCGTTCCCCGCACAGGAGGTCCCCGCCCCACGAGCAGTCACGGGTAGCCCAACACGGCGCGCCCCGGCGAGTAGGGCTTCGAGTTCATCGCTGGTACGTGGATGCGCCACCGCCTGCGGGGGAACCCGATAAATCGACGAATCCGAGGAGTACAGCGCCCGAGCCATCGTGGAGGAATCCACCACACTCGCCACCTCGCCACCCAAGGCAGCCCGGAAGTCAGCGAGTTGGTCGAATTTCACCCGACCATTTTTCCATAGTCCCCCCCACCACGTCATTCCCACCTACCGCCGTCTTTGATCGACTGCAGGGTCTGGACCCTGCGACTTCGCGCAGGGTGACGGGGTGGGCGGTGCAGGGTGACGGAAGGGGGTGCACTTACCTACCGCCGTCTTTCTGCGCGAAGTCGCAGAATCCAGAATCCACAGTGAAACAACTGGGTAGTCTGGGCCCTGCGAGTCGCTTCGCTCCGCAGGGTGACGGGGTGGGCGGTGCAGGGAGACGGAAAGGGGTGCACTTACCTACCGCCGTCTTTCTGCGCGAAGTCGCAGAATCTAGAATCCACAGTTTGTCAGCTGGTGTTTTGTCACGCAGGGGTTTTTGACACACTAGAATGGGCACGATGAGATAACGAGGAGAACCCATGCCACAGTCGACGGATCGAATGCAGACCCCTGAGTCCACAGCCACACTTCAGAAAGAACTCGATGCACGCGCACCGCAATCCTTGGGAGCGATGCTGATGACAAGGATCGAAGAGCAGCCCCACGATATGGCGTTCTCGTACCCAAACAAGAACGAGGTGTGGGAGGAGCTCACCTGGACACAGCTTGGTGAAAAAGCCACGGCTTTTGCAGCGGGACTGCTCGCCAGAGGGATGAAACTCGAGGATCGTGTCGGCATCATTTCGATCACTCGCATTGAATGGGTTCTCGCTGATCTGGGGATCGCCCTCGCTGGTTGTGCGACGACCACGGTTTACCCGAACACGAAGTCTGAGGATGTACGGTTCATTCTCGCCGATTCGGATTCACGCGTGGTTGTTGCCGAGGACATGGATCAGGTGCAGAAGGTTCTCGACCATAAAGAATTCGATAAGACGATTGCGACCATCATTGTGATCAATGGTGAATCCGATGGGAAGCGCATCATCACGTTCGAGGATTTCCTGGCCGAGGGCCATGCGTACCTGGAAAAGCACCCCAAGTGTGTGGAGAAATCCTTAGCGGCTACCACCCGCGACACCCTGGCCACCCTCATCTACACTTCGGGTACGACGGGAACCCCAAAGGGTGTCCGCCTTAAGCATGAGGCGTGGACCTACCTGGCCGAATCGGTTGAACTGTTGAATCTGGTTCGCCCTGATCTGTTGGCTTTCCTGTGGTTGCCGTTGTCGCATTCTTTCGGGAAGTCGATGATGGCTTTCCAGTTGAAGTACGGTTTCCGGACTGCCGTTGATGGCCGCATCGAGCGCATCACCGAGAACCTGGGCATCATCAAGCCGTCGTTCATGTGTGGGGTTCCCCGCATTTTTGAGAAGGTACGCGCCGCTGTCCTCACCGGTGAAACCTCGCGTGGTGTGAAAGGGTTCATCGCTCACTGGGCTTTCTCGGTGGGATACAAGGCCATCCCGTACCGTCTGGAGGGCAAGAAGATGCCCCCCGTACTGGCTGGTCGTCACGCGCTCGCCGACAAACTGGTCTTCTCGAAGTTGCGTGAGAAACTGGGCGGCAACCTGGAGTTCCTGATTTCGGGTGCAGCCAAGTTGAGTCCGCAGGTGCAGAAATGGTTCTATGCCGCTGGGATTGTCATTGTTGAGGGGTACGGTCTGACAGAGGCTGCCACCGTGAATGCGGTCAATCATTACAATGATCCGAAGTTTGGTTCGGTGGGTCCGCCGATCCCTGGTTTGGAGGTACGGATCGCTGAGGATGGTGAGGTTCTCATGCGTGGGCCCAACATCATGGAGGGTTACCACAAGAATCCGGAAGCAACCAAGGAAGCGATTGACCCTGATGGGTGGTTCCACACTGGCGACATTGGGTTCCTCGATGAGGGTGGTCATTTGAGGATCACTGATCGCAAAAAGGATCTGATGAAAACCTCGGGTGGGAAATATGTCGCGCCCACAAAGGTGGAGGCTGCCTTGATGGCGAATGTGCCGTACATTTCTCAAGCGGTCGCTGTTGGTGATGGGCGCAAATATATTGGCGCACTGTTGGTGATGGACCCGGATTCGCTGATGAGGTGGGGCAAGAATCATGGTTATCCGAAGGCATCGTACGCGGAGCTGACCCAGCTGCCTCAGATTCGTGTCTCCTTGGATCGGTTTGTTAACAAGGCGAACACTCATTTGGAGAAGTGGGAAACGATTAAGAGGTACGCGATTCTTGACCACGAGCTGACGGTGGAAACCGGCGCGGTCACCGAGTCGCTGAAGATCAAGCGCAACCGTGTGATTGAATCCCATCGCGACATTGTGGATTCCTTGTTTGATGACATCGAGGAGTCAACCAGTGAGAGTTGAGGTGCCCCTGCGCTGGGGTGACCTCGATGCCCAGGGCCATGTCAATAATGCTCGCTATATCGACTATGTTCAGGATGCCCGCGCTGATTTTCTGTTTGCTTTGAAGATTGATGCCCTGTTGCATGAGGGTTTCGCGGTGGCCAGCAACCAGATTGAATACCGTGCACCGGTGTTCTTTTCGACCGAACCCTTGGGTGCTGAGGTTTCTGTGGTGGGGCTCGATGAGCAGACGGTGACGTTGTCGTGCCAGTTGTTTCAGGCCGATCGTGAGGTGGCGATGGCGCGAACCACCCTCAGTGGGTACGACGTGGGTTCGCGTCTTCGTCGGCCTTTGCCCGATCTGGCCCGTGAGGTGTTCGCTGGTTTGCTGAGTGAAGCTGAACCCCTGCGGGAGATCGATTGGATGGACATGGATGCCGGTGCCAAGGTCTCTGAGATGCGCGTACGGTGGTCTGACCTGGATGCCTACGGCCATGTGAATAATGCGATGATTTTCGACTATGTCCAGGAGGGGCGTATCACGTTCACTGCGGCACCATTACGGGGCATGGCCCAGGAGGTCGAGCCGGACTATCTGTGGTTTCTGGCTCGCCAGGATGTGGTTTATCATCATCCGATCGTGTTCCGCATGGCGCCGTACGTCGTCCGTACTGGAATCGCCAGAATGGGGAATTCGTCGGTGACTTTTTCGTCCCAAGTGGATGATCCCACCGATGGTACGGTGTGTGCTACCGCCGCCGCTGTGGCTGTGTTCGCTGATGCCTCAGGAAAACCCACCACCCTCACTGATCAACTTCGTCAAGATCTCAGTGTTTACGCACTAGGAAAGGAGTCATCATGACCACCCCTGTTCATTCCGCAACTGCCCCTGCACCTATCGGCCCCTATTCCCAAGCGATCGACCTGGGTTCACTGGTCTACTGTTCGGGCCAAACCGGTGTGAACCCCGCCACTGGTGAGATCGAGGTCGACGGTGTGATCGCCGAAACCGAGCAGACTTTCGCCAATATCGTGGCTGTCCTGGAAGCAGCGGGACTGGGTTTAGCAAACATCATCAAAACTACGGTGTACTTAGCTAACATGGATGATTTCACCGCCATGAACGAGGTTTATGCCCGCCATTTCTCTCAGCCCTACCCTGCCCGCTCCACCGTCGAGGTAGCAGCTCTCCCCAAGGGTGCCCTCGTCGAGATCGAGGTCCTCGCCTCCCGGTAACACCTACTGGGCCATTCTGCGGAGCGCCCTCTTCACCGCCATTCTGCGGAGCACACTCAGCACCGTCATTCTGCGGAGTACACTCAGCACCGTCATTCTGCGGAGCGAAGCGACTCGCAGAACCCAGACACAACAGTCCGACTACTGGGTAGTCTGGACCCTGCGAGTCGCTACGCTCCGCAGGGTGACGAGGTTGGGGTTGGTGCGTGGGTGGTGACAAACACCGCAGGGTGACGAGGTTGGACTCAGTAGATGCCGATGTCGGCGACCACGACGCGTCCAGCAACTATGCGACCAGGATCCACAGTAAGACCGATCTTGGGGTAGGCGAAGGTGACGGTGGTGTCAGCTTGGACGGCTTCGCCGGGGATGGCTCCGGTGTCAGCGTTGACACCGGAGGGGATGTCGACAGCGAGTACGCGGGTTCCTTGGTTGCGCAGTTCCGCCATGGAGCGTACGACGTCGAGGAATTCACCGGCGGGGGCGCGTACTGCTCCTATTCCTAGAATCGCATCAACGACCGTGGTGGGGATGTTGTGAGGTTTCCCGGTGGTTGGGGTTTCGTGAGCTCGCGTGTCGACGCGGGTGAAACCATAGAACAGGGGGACACCATAGCTTTCAGCGATAGTGATCTGGTGTTGCAGATCCGCGGAGAATTTGGCGGGATCACCGAGCAGGAACACCAACACGTCCACTCCAGCTAGATGCAGTAGACGGGCAATAGCAATACCATCACCGCCATTATTTCCGGGCCCACAGTAAACGTGCACGCACCCAAGATCGAAGTCTTCACGCAGTACGTCCACACAAGCCAGTGCTGCCCTCTCCATCAGAACCATGGACGGTACATGGTGGTCTCGGATCGTGGTTTCGTCGAGAGCCTTCATCTGAGCTGATGTCAGTGCCTCACCCATAGGTTCGACCATTCCACTGCAGCCACCCGGCCTCGTGTTTACCAGCAGGGTCATGGTGGGTCCAGTGGATCGTACCTCCCTGTTCAGAGTAGACGTACTCACCATAGAAGCTCACCTGCTGGCCTTCCTTCAATCCTTCAAGTCGTGGGGCAACATCAATGTTGTGTGCGATGAGGATGGTTTGTCCCGTTCCCAGAGTCACAATGAATTTCTGGTGGCGACTGCCTTCAAGATCATCGGGAAGAATCCGCGTGACCACACCGTTTCCTGTGACTTGAACATCGGAGACTTGGCGCTCAAACAGATCAGCCAGAACCGCATCAGACCCAGCGGATGTTTGACCTGTTTCACTGGTCACCGATGACGGTGTCGGCCCCCCATCTGTGTCTACTTGGGGGGAAAAGGTGTAACCAACATAGACCCCTACCAGGAAACCAACGAGAACGAGCAGGCTTATCCATAGTGGGGATCGTGTAGTGCGCGAAGTCTCACTCATGGATTCATCCTAGAGGTTTGAGTACGGGTTTTTCTGCTGCCTGCGGTAGGTTATGGGTGTGACTGATGTGTTGAAAATTGCCGTACCCAACAAGGGCGCGCTGGCCGAGAATGCTGCTGGGATGCTGAAGGCGGCCGGTTATCATCAGCGCCGCGACCTCAAGGACCTCATCCAGATCGATGAGGCCAATGGGATCGAGTTCTATTATCTGCGACCGCGCGATATCGCGGTCTACGTGGGGGAGGGCACCCTCGATTTGGGGATCACTGGCCGCGACATGTTGCTGGAGTCCTCAGCGAATGCCTCAGAGATTTTGGCCCTGGGTTTTGGTGGTACGAGGTTCCGGTTCGCACGCCCGGTGGGTTCCGATATTGATCCTGACAACCTGGAGGGGGAGCGCATTGCCACCTCGTACCCTGGCTTGGTGAGACGCTACCTGGATTTGAAGGGTACGAGCGCGAGGCTGATTGGGCTTGATGGCGCGGTGGAGTCTGCGATTCGCCTTGGTGTGGCGGACATGATTGCTGATGTGGTGGAGACCGGTTCGACGCTGAAGAAGGCGGGCCTGGAGGTGTTCGGCGAGGTGTTGCTCGAATCGGAGGCGATCCTGATTGAGGGCAACGACCACGAACCCACCCCAGCGATGGACCTCCTTCTGGCCCGTCTCCATGGGGTAATGGTGGCACGCGACTATGTTCTCGTGGATTTTGATGCCCCCGAGGATTGTCTGGAGGCAACTACGGCTTTGGCCCCCGGTTTGGAGGGCCCCACTGTGTCACCTTTAGCGAAGCCAGGTTGGGTGGCGGTACGTACCCTCGTACCCCGTCAAGGTCATCAAGCGCTCATGGATGAACTGTCGCTAGCCGGTGCGCGGGCCATCTTGGTGACCCAGGTCTCCGCGGCGCGCTTGTGAAAAGGGTCGATGATTGTGTATCGTAGAGAGTCGCACTTGATGCGTTTGCGGACGTGGCTCAGCTGGTAGAGCATCACCTTGCCAAGGTGAGGGTCGCGGGTTCGAACCCCGTCGTCCGCTCGGAGAAAGTCTCGAACATCCAAGAGGTTCTCTGCTGGTGGAGTGGCCGAGAGGCGAGGCAGCGGCCTGCAAAGCCGTGTACACGGGTTCGAATCCCGTCTCCACCTCACACAGCCTTGGGCGGCTGGCGCAGCGGTAGCGCGCTTCCCTGACACGGAAGAGGTCACTGGTTCGATCCCAGTGTCGCCCACCAGGTGGTCACACACCTCCCCAACACAACTCAATAGGGGCGTATGGCGCAGCGGTAGCGCGCTTCGTTCACACCGAAGAGGTCACTGGTTCGAACCCAGTTACGCCCACTCCCGTCTTTCTGCGGACCAACCCT